>Ga0134099_1000571_pt1 | contig 41954 bp, 37 predicted proteins | sample 10_taG_2_FD_105482 | JGI IMG/M metagenome (GOLD analysis project Ga0134099, IMG submission 105482) | Switchgrass degrading microbial communities from high solid loading bioreactors in New Hampshire, USA - 10_41_5_180_A2 metaG | ecosystem: Engineered > Bioreactor > Semi-continuous > Anaerobic >...
AATTTATGAAAGCTTTAGTCGCTACGCTCCTTCAGCTTTCATAAATTCGATAAACACCATGAAGTGAGCGTAAATCTTTAGAAAGGAATGTATGATTTAGTTGCTAACTATATCATACAAGGTTATTATGAAGGTTATATTAAAGGAAGATGTCAAAGGACTGGGAAAGAAGGAGCAGATGGTTGAAGCCAGCGACGGATACGCAAGAAATTATCTTTTTCCAAAGGGACTGGCTGTTGAAGCCACTGCTGCTAATATAAATATAATGAAAACCAAAAAGGAAGCCGAAGCTCAGAAAAAGGAAAAGGAAATTGCACAGGCTAAGGAACTGGCTAATAAATTAAAGGATATTACTGTGACACTGAAGGCAAAGGCCGGAGAAAGTGGAAAGCTATTTGGCTCCATTACAGCAAAGGATGTTGCTGACGCGTTAAAATCACAGCATAAGCTTGATATTGATAAAAAGCAGCTTGTTATGCCTGAAGCCATAAAGGCTATAGGAACATTTACAGTGGAAGCTAAATTATATCCGGCAATCAGCTCAAAATTTACAATAAAAATAGAAAGCCTGTAAAACGACTTTATATATGCGGGCGGATTGTACAAAATGATAGGTTAAATTTATTTTAAATAATAGGTTAATCATTTTTTAATGATATTTAATCTTTATTAGTGATAGGTTAAAACTTTATTTTAAGTAAGTTATAAATTATATGTAGCATACGGAATGTAATGTGAAATGATAAATGGAATGGTGATAAGTTATGGATTTGGGAGCTCTTGGCAGGATTCCTCCTCAAAGCGTAGAGGCAGAACAGTCAGTTATAGGCTCAATGCTGATTGACAAGGAAGTAATTCCAGTTGTCATGGAAATTCTAAAGCCGGAGGATTTCTATAGGCCTGACCACAAGGAAATATACAACGTTATTATAGAACTGTTTGACAAGGCTCAACCTATTGACCTGATTACCGTTTCGGAACGCCTGAAGTTGCATGGTAAGCTGGAGCTGGTGGGAGGACTTGAGTACCTGACAAATATTGCAACAGATGTGCCTACCACGGCAAATGTTAAGCATTACGCAAAAATAGTGGAAGAAAAATCTCTGTTGAGAAAGTTAATTAAGGCTTCCTCCGATATAGTTGAGATGGGTTTCAATGCTTCGGAAGAGGTTTCTTTTATATTGGACAAGGCTGAACAGAATATATTCGATATTTTGCAAAAGAGAAGCTCTCAGGGGTTTGTACCCATAAAGGATGTACTGGTAGACACCTTTAACAAGCTTGAGGAATTATATAACAACAAAGGTCATATAACAGGAATTCCAACTGGTTTTACAGATCTTGACTATAAAACCTCCGGCCTGCATAATTCCGATTTGATTTTGATTGCAGCAAGGCCTGCCATGGGAAAGACGGCTTTTGCCCTTAACCTGGCACAAAATGCTGCTGTACATAGTGGTGTTCCTGTTGCTATATTCAGTCTTGAAATGTCCAAGGAGCAGCTTGTAAACAGAATGCTCTGCAGTGAAGCCATGGTGGACAGTACAAAAATGAAGACCGGGCAGCTGGAGGATAGTGACTGGCAAAAGGTTGCCAGGGCATTGGGACCACTTTCAGAGGCGCCAATTTTTATTGATGATACACCCGGTATTTCCATAACCGAAATAAGGGCAAAATGCAGAAGACTAAAGCTTGAACATAATCTGGGTCTGGTGGTAATAGACTATTTGCAGCTCATGCAGGGAAGCAAGTCCCGGAGTGAAAACAGGCAGCAGGAAATATCAGAAATTTCACGATCCCTGAAGATTCTTGCCAAGGAAATTAATATTCCAGTTATTTGCCTGTCGCAGTTAAGTCGTGCCGCCGAAACCAGAACTGATCACAGACCTATTTTAAGCGACTTAAGAGAATCAGGAGCTATTGAGCAGGATGCCGATATAGTTATGTTCTTATACAGAGATGACTATTATAACCCTGATACAGAGAAGAAGAACATTGCAGAGATCATACTTGCCAAGCATAGAAGCGGCTCTACCGGCACAATAGAAATGGTATGGCTGGGCCAGTATACAAAGTTTGCAAATCTTGAGAAGTATAGGCAGTGAGTAGTTTCTTATATGATTATGATAAATATGATTATTATAAATAATTATTCAAATAAAAAAATTGCTGGCTGCCTTGTTAAAAAGTCTATATGCTGGTTGGTGCCAGTTTTCTAAAAGGATTTATCATGCTAAAAGAACAGGTTTTAGATACAATCAAAAAACATAAGCTTATTGATTATGGAGATGGTATTGTTGTTGGAATATCTGGTGGATATGACTCGGTGTGCCTTCTCCATATTCTCTATTCCATAGCCGATGATTTTTCTCTGAAGCTTTACCCGGTTCATATAAATCATATGCTTCGTGGAGAGGAGGCAGTGCGGGATGAAAATTTTGTAAGATCCTTTTGCGCTTCTATGGGGCTTGAGGTACATGTTGAGAGAATAGATATTGCCGGAAAGGCTTCCCAGGAGAAAATTTCTCTTGAGGAAGCGGGCAGAAATGCCAGGTATCAAGTTTTTAAACAGGTGCTTGCAGCTAAAGGAGCTAAAAAAATTGCTGTTGCCCATTCAAAAAATGATCAGGTGGAAACAATTCTTATGAGGATTTTTCGAGGAACAGGTCCTGAAGGTCTTAAAGGTATTGAGTACATCCGCGACAATATCATAAGGCCTTTATTGGATACTGACCGTTCACAAATCGAGGAATATGTCAGAAAAAATGGTCTGGGAGCTGTTACAGACAGTTCAAATCTGCATACCGACTATTTCAGAAATCGCATCCGATTAAAGGTAATTCCTGAGATAAACAGCGCTGTAGGAAAAGATATTACCGAGAATTTATTAAAATTATCAAAAATTGTAGTAGCAGACGAGGAATATTTACGATATAATTCTGAATTATACTATCAAAAAGCGTTATATGCCAGAGATAAGGATTCAATTCAACTGGGTCTGAAGGAGATGTCTCATTTGCACCAGGCTGTTTTAAGCAGAGTTTTGAGAAAGGCCTTTACCGATATCACTGGAAGTATTAACGGACTGGAGTATGTGCATGTTGATAAGTTGATGCAGCTTGTTATATCAGGGCGGACTGGAGCACGGCTGGATTTGCCTCTTGGATATATGGCTGTAAAATCCTACGGTACCTTAATAATACAAAAGCAAGGATATATCGAACCCGAAAAGTTTGAATATGCATTAGGGTTTTCCTCAGAGGTGGAAATTGAAAGCCAGAATTGTATAATTCGCACCCAGGTCTTCAATGGAAACATAAAAGAGTCTCAATATTATATGAATAATAATATAAATGACAAAACAGGTAAGGTAGTAAAGCTTTTTGATTTTGATAAAATTCAAAATAAGCTCAATGAAGACCATAATTCACAATTAGTGGTTAGAAACAGGCGGGATGGAGATATTTTCAAACCTTTAAATTCTAGAGGTACAAAAAAACTGAAAGAGTACTTCATAGATAATAAAATTCCTAAAAATCAGCGTGATCTATTCCCATTAATTGCAATAAATAAGGAGATTATTTGGATTATAGGAAATAAAACTAGTGATAATTATAAGGTAACTGATAATACTAAAACTGTGCTGATGATAACTTATATACCTGAAACGCACTAAATAAATTAGCTTTTAAATTGCTTCAGAATAATTAATATAATGTAAAAACAAAAAATAATTCATGCAATATTTGACAAGGGGGACAAGTTAAAATGAATGACGTAATTGAGCGGGTTTTAATTTCAAAAGAGGAGCTCGATAAACAGGTAGAGGAATTGGGAAGCCGAATTTCAAAGGATTATGAAGGTAAGGAACTGGTAATAATCGGAGTGCTCAAGGGAGGATTTATATTCCTTGCGGATCTGGCAAGAAAAATTACCATACCTGTTGATATAGATTTCATATCAGTTTCCAGCTATGGTGATTCTACAAAGTCCTCAGGAGTTGTAAAAATAATCAAAGATGTTGATATAAATATATCCGGAAAGCATGTGTTAATTGTTGAGGATATTATTGATACAGGACTTACATTAAATCACCTTGTTGAACTTCTTAAAACCAGAGGGCCTCTCAGCGTAGAAGTATGTGCCGTGCTGGATAAACCTACAAGAAGAAAAGTGGAGGTTAATGCTAAATACAAAGGTATTGAAATTCCCGATGAGTTTGTTATCGGCTACGGTTTGGATTATCAGGGGAAATATCGGAACCTCCCGGAGGTATGTGTTCTAAGAAGGGATATCTATCAGAAATAAATTATCAGGCAATGGACTTTATTGTGTTTTATAGTTGTATATGCTAATATAATATATACTGTATGGAAAAGGAAAAAGTTGATTACATTATTCCAATTTTAATGTTGTTTGAGGTAAATGTAGAATTGGTATTAAATAATAAATGGGAAAACGTAGGTGAAATTGGTTGACAACAGCCAAAGCATTAAGTTTGGTACCTTGGTTATTATGAGGAGGGAGATATTTGAAATATTTTAAGGGTATCAGTTTTTATATAATTATTTTTATAATAATTTTAGTGATAATCACATTTTACACTGCTTCCGATAATCCACCCAAAATGGATTACTCAGCTTTGTTAACCCAAATGGAAGCAGGTAATGTAAAAAATATAGGATTACAGAATGACACGGCTACAATTGAGTTGAGAAAACCTCTGGATGAAAAGAGCAAGGTCACCAGATATGTAGTTACAGTTCCACCCGATGTCACTTCTGCATCTGAAAGATTTACAAAGGCTTTTGAAGACAAGTTGATTGAAAAATATACAGTTACGACACCTCCCCAGGCACCATGGTGGGTATCTATTTTACCTACAATAGGTTTTGTGGTAATACTTATATTAATATGGTTCTTCTTTATCCAGCAGTCACAAGGAGGCGGCGGTGGAAACAGGGTTATGTCTTTTGGAAAAAGCCGTGCAAAAATGACTGTTGACGATAAAAAGAAAGTAACTTTCGACAATGTGGCGGGAGCCGATGAAGAAAAGGAAGAACTTGCTGAGATAGTTGAATTCCTTAAGGCACCGAAAAAGTTTGTTGAACTGGGAGCCAGGATACCAAAGGGTGTACTTTTGGTAGGCCCACCAGGTACAGGTAAAACTTTGCTGGCTAAGGCGGTATCAGGTGAAGCCGGGGTCCCCTTCTTCAGCATAAGCGGTTCCGATTTTGTGGAAATGTTTGTAGGTGTGGGTGCTTCCCGCGTACGTGACCTTTTTGAACAAGCAAAGAAAAACTCACCATGTATAGTATTTATTGACGAAATTGATGCTGTGGGTAGACACAGAGGAGCCGGACTTGGCGGCGGGCATGATGAAAGGGAACAGACTCTGAATCAGCTGCTTGTTGAGATGGATGGTTTTGGTATAAATGAGGGTGTTATTATACTTGCAGCAACTAACAGACCTGATATTCTTGACCCTGCATTATTAAGGCCAGGTCGTTTTGACAGACGAGTAGTAGTTGGTCTTCCGGACATAAAGGGAAGAGAGCAGATATTAAAGGTCCATTCCAGAGGAAAGCCCTTGGATGATGATGTTAAACTTGATGAATTGGCAAGAATTACTCCGGGCTTTACCGGTGCAGATTTGGAAAACCTGTTGAATGAAGCGGCTCTGCTCACAGCAAGGGCAAATAAAAAGAAAATTGGAAATGAAGAGATTAAGGAAGCAGCTTTCAAAGTTATGATGGGTCCTGAAAAGAAGAGCCGCGTAATGAGTGAGAGAGACAAGAGAGTTACTGCTTTCCACGAGGCAGGACATGCAATTGCAATCAAACTTGTTTCAACCAGTCAGAAAGTTGACAGAGTATCCATTATACCCGCAGGAATGGCTGGCGGATATACTGCCAGCAGGCCGCAGGAGGACAAGAGTTATCATACCAAGTCACAGTTGATGGAAGAAATAATAATTGCATTAGGCGGCAGAGCTGCAGAGCAGATTGTGCTGGACGAGGTAAGTACCGGTGCTTCCAGCGACCTGAAGAAGGTAAACCAGATCGCAAAAAATATGGTTACCAAGTATGGTATGAGTGAAAAACTTGGCAACATGATATTTGGTAACGAAAATGATGAAGTATTTATTGGAAGAGACCTGGCTCACTCCAGAGATTACAGTGATGAAATCGCTGCAATAATTGACCATGAGGTTAAGAATATTATTGACACAGCTTATGAAAAGACCCTGAAGCTTTTAAGAGATAATATTGATAAGCTTCATAGACTGGCCGAGGTACTTCTTGAAAAAGAAAAGGTTGAAGGAGCTGAATTTGAGGCTATATTTAATGGAACTCCTCTGGAGGGCGGCAACCTGACTCCTCAGCTGGAAGGATGATTATAAACGGAGTTATAAGTGCCTCAGGGTTCTGCAGGAAGAGAACCGACGAGATAGTCTTAAACCGACCTGAGTATCGGTTGTTAAGTGTATTATAAATGTCTATAGTGTTTCACCAAGACACTATAGACTTATTAGCTGTTCTCGATGAAAGGCCGGCGATGTAAGAAAATTTTTTACAATGGAAAATTTTCTTGATGTAATGTATTAAAAGTTATTAGGATAGAAAGGTGTGCTCTCCTGGGCATGCCTTTTTTGCTGAGGAGTGTAAAGAAAACTGTGCCACACGGCCGGTAAAGTTAAACCTTTTGTGTTAAAATTAGTATTGGGAAAAGACTTTTAAGTTATTACTGGTTTGTCAGTAGCATAGGAAAAATCTTCAATTGTAATTATTTTAAATTTATTAACCAATATTATATTTATGAAGAGGAGATAAATGTATGGAATTTGCAACAGGATTAAGAGGAGAAGCTGCAGTTTATGTTGATAGCAGTAATACAGCGAAAACAATGGGTAGTGGAGACCTTGAGGTGTTTGCAACACCCTCAATGATAGCACTTATGGAGAAGGCTTCCACCAACGCCCTTGCTGATATCATGCCTGAAGACAGTTCTTCGGTGGGAACAATGATAAACGTTAAACACATTGCGGCCACTCCCATCGGAATGAAAGTTACAGCAAAAGCAGAGCTAATAGAGGTGGATGGAAAGAGGCTTGTGTTTTCGGTGGAAGCCTTTGATGAAAAAGATAAAATAGGTGAGGGCAGGCATGAAAGATTTGTCATAAATAAAGAAAAGTTTATGACAAAAACGGATGGTAAAAATATTAAAAAATAGAAAAATTAGCAATAACTATTGACGACTTTATTTATTTATGGTTAAATAGACTCAAAGTTAATATTTTTCCTTATCAAGAGAGGTGGAGGGAATGGGCCCTATGAAACCCGGCAACCAACATGTGAACATGTACGGTGCCAATTCCTACAGGCAGCATGCCTGAAAGATGAGGGGTGATCATTAATTTAATATAAAAATGACAAACCTCGAAAGAGGTTTTTTTAATTGTCATAAAAGGGTTTAATAGCCTTGAGCATGATTCCGCTTTTAACTGATGGAATTGATGCAATATGTTAAATTAGGGATAAAAACTCACCTCTTGATAAATATTATGAAATGGAGGTTTTCTAAAATGGCAAAAAGATTATTTACATCAGAATCGGTGACAGAGGGACATCCTGACAAAATTTGCGATCAGATTTCTGATGCGGTACTAGACGCAATATTTGAACAGGACCCACAGGCCAGAGTTGCTTGTGAAACGGCAGTGACTACAGGTATGGTATTAGTTATGGGTGAAATTTCCACCCAGTGTTATGTTGATATTCCAAAGGTTGTTAGAAACACAATAAAGGAAATTGGATATGACAGGGCAAAGTACGGTTTTGATTGTGAAACCTGTTCAGTGCTTACTTCAATTGATGAGCAGTCTCCGGATATTGCGATGGGAGTTGATAAGGCCCTTGAAGCAAAAACTGGAGAAATGAGTGAGGCACAGATACAAGCCATTGGTGCGGGCGATCAGGGGATGATGTTTGGTTTTGCTTGCGATGAAACCCCAGAATTAATGCCCATGCCTATTACGCTGGCGCACAAGCTTACAAAGAAGCTTAGTGAAGTGAGAAAGGACGGAACTCTCAATTATCTCAGACCTGACGGAAAATCACAGGTTACAGTTGAGTATGACGGGAACAGACCAGTACGAGTGGATACTATAGTTATATCCACTCAGCATGACCCTGATGTGAGCCATGAAACAATAGAAAGAGACATGATGGAGTTTGTTATAAAGCCAGTTATACCGGCAAATTTATTGGATTCAAACACCAGGTACTTTATTAATCCAACAGGTAGATTTGTTGTTGGTGGACCTCAGGGGGATTCAGGTCTGACAGGAAGAAAAATTATTGTAGATACTTATGGCGGTTATGCAAGACATGGAGGCGGAGCCTTCTCCGGAAAGGACCCTACAAAGGTTGATCGCTCTGCTGCATACGCGGCAAGATATGTAGCAAAGAATATAGTTGCAGCAGGTATAGCAAAAAAATGTGAGGTTCAGCTTGCATATGCCATTGGTGTGGCAAAGCCTGTGTCGGTATTAGTAGACACCTTTGGTACTTCTGTTATTCCTGAAGAAAAAATATCTGAGCTTATCAACAAACATTTTGACCTCAGACCTGCTGGTATTATTAAAACTCTTGATTTAAGAAGACCAATATTTAAGAAAACTGCTGCATACGGACATTTCGGAAGAAATGATGCTGATTTTACATGGGAAAGAACAGACTTAGCTGAAATACTTAGAAAAGAGGCGGGCCTGTGATAGCCTGAGAATATATGTTCTGACCGTGTGGAGTTAAATTATGAAATTGCGCAGCGGAGTTAATATGATATAAAGTGATATTGTAAAAGTATTTGAAGATTACCAGCTACTATCAGAGATAATAAAAGGACAATATGAAGCGCTGTGATAATTTTGTATGAATCTTAATATTGGGTGCTGTCGCCTGGTGAGGCTGTGGCACCCTTTATTTTTATGAAAATTTATGTATTTAAAATATTAGAAAATCAAATTACATATAATATTAAAGTAGAGTACTCTGTAGTAATTAAATATAAAAGATATATAATGACTTTTATAATAAATGGAATGAAGATGGACCTTTTTAGTAAGTCAGGATTAAGATATAAGAATAACAATAAAAGTTTGAAAGCAGGAGGTTATTAATTCTATAAACAGGTAACCGGGAAGAAATCTCGGGAATATGACATCGTGGCATTTGACAGAATAGTTAAATTTATAGTAATTTATTGAATAACCAAATATTATGGTTATAAATATTTTAAATGGGGGTTAATATAAATATGGATGATAATCCTGAGGACACAAGTAATTGTATTATAGCGTTCAGCTGGATATTACCTAAAAAGCAAAATCACAGTGAAAGATACATTTGCAGAAGACTCTAACAGTCCTACTTTGGATTGGTGTGTCTTTTTTTATTTATTTTTCAATGGATTTAGATTTATTTAGTTTTTATTCAGATGGAGGATGGAAGATTTGTTAACTGAAATTTTTGTTTTAGTAATACTGGTAATAATGAACGCTTTTTTTGCGGCATCAGAGATTGCGCTGATATCGCTTAATGATAACAAAATAAGACTTATGGCTGAGGATGGAGATAAAAAAGCTAAAATACTGAATAATCTATTAAAAGAACCCAGCAAATTCTTAGCCACAATTCAAATAGGAATAACATTGGCAGGTTTCCTTGCAAGTGCATTTGCTTCAGAAACATTTGCTGAGCCGTTGGTAAAACTGCTGGTAGCAACTGGAATACCAGTACCTGAGGCATGGTTAAAAACTGCATCAATGCTTGTAATTACAATAATACTGTCATACTTTACCCTGGTACTTGGGGAACTGGTACCAAAGAGAATAGCAATGAAAAAGGCTGAGCCTATAGCCAGGTTTGTTGCAAGTCCTCTGCGTGCTCTGGCTGCGTTTACAGCACCTTTTGTAAAGTTGCTGACTGCTTCAACCAATTTTTTTGTAAGGCTATTTGGTGTTGACCCCGAAGCTGATGAAGAACAAGTAACTGAAGAAGAAATTAGAATGATGGTTGATGTGGGAGAAGAAAAGGGAACAATACATGAGAACGAAAAGGAAATGATTAATAACATTTTTGAATTTAATAATAAAACAGTTTCCGATATAATGACCCATCGAACAGATATTGCTGCTCTTCCTATAGATGCCAGCCTCAGAGAAGTAATCGATTTTATAAACACTGAAAAATACTCAAGAATTCCGGTTTACCAGGATAACATAGATAATATCGTTGGCGTGATGCACTCAAAGTATGTTTTCCAATTTGTTACTAACGATGACACTTCAAACTTTACGTTGAGAGATTTAATACGGCAGCCTTATTTTGTGCCCGAGTCAAAAAGAACAGATGAACTTTTTAAAGAACTTCAGCAGAATAAAACTCATATGGCCATAATTATAGATGAGTATGGCGGAACAGCAGGGATCGTTACTTTAGAGGATCTGATCGAAGAGATTGTTGGAAATATTTTTGATGAAGATGATGATGAGGAAAAAGAGCTGGAAAAAATAGATGAAAATACTTATTTAATTAAAGGCTCCATTAGTCTGGATGAAGCTCAGGAAATACTTGGTTCACAGCTTCCTGTTGATGAGTATGAAACTCTGAGCGGATTTATTATAGGACAAATCGGGAGAATTCCTGAAAAGGGTGATGAACCTACAATTGAATACAATGATCTGGTATTCAAGGTTGAGGAAGTTGATGAAAAGAAGATTTCTAAAGTAAAAGTCTGCCGTGCACTGTAACACAAGTACCTCCTGTTTCATAAAATATTGTACGAAATATTTTGGGGGAGTGATAACATGGGGGTAGGCTATGCAATTCTTTCACTTCTGGCCATATTTGGACTTATTAGTCTGTTTTTAGACATTATAAAATTATTGGACAGGAAGAAATACTCTGTAGAGAAGGCAAACCTTGTGCTTTTGGTATATGATCAGGAGCAGAACATAGAAAGGTTGATCAGAGAGGCAATGGAAAGCAAGTTTGTAAGGAATATAGCCATGAACGGTAGCTTTATTGCAGTGGATATGAACTCAAAGGACGACACTCTGAAACTTCTGAGAAAGCTGGAAAACCAATTTCCCCTGTTGGAAGTATGCTCCTATGACGAGAGAGAACGTATATTTTGTAAAAGCGGGAGTTAGATTTAAGTTTTAACAACTCTCTAGTAATGAGATTCATTACTAGAGAGTTGTTTTTTAGTTAATATCCTGTTACATATTTGCTATTTATATTACAAAAATACAGTTAATTTGGGTTAACAAAAGGATTTTCCGATTAGAAGAGAAGTTAACATAATTTGGAGTTTGCTTAATAACTAAAACAAAATTCAGTTATTATTGATATATGTATTAGAATAATAGATTTATGAGGGTAAAAAGTAAATATACCAGGCATTGATTATTGAAAATTTTATATTATTGTGGAATTTTACTGTAATATGTTTGTCGGTTTTACCGATATTATATGTGGAAAGGGGGTTACACATGATAGTTGTGATACTGGCAGGTGGGTTTGGAACTCGAATTAGTGAACTTAGTCATCTTAAACCGAAACCGATGATTGAAGTTGGAGATGCACCGATACTTTGGCATATTATGAAGTATTATTCCAGCTTTGGATACAATGATTTTATAATTTGCTGTGGCTATAAGGGTTATGTTATTAAAGAGTATTTTGCTGATTATTATCTGCATCGGTCAGATATCACTTTTGATTTTTCCAAAAGTAACAGTATAGTGATACACAATAATGTAGCTGAACCTTGGAAAGTAACTGTGGTGGACACGGGACTTTATACGCAAACCGGAGGCCGTGTTAAGCGTATTCAAAAATTCATTGGAAATGAGCCGTTTTTTTTGACATATGGCGATGGATTAAGCAACATCGATTTGAATGAGCTTGTCAGACAGCATAAAACAAGTGACAATATCGTAACATTGTCGGCAATACAACCACGTGGCCGATTCGGGGTTTTGGATATTGATGAGGACGGTAAAAAAGTTATTAAATTTCGAGAAAAGGCAACGGAAGACAGCGGATGGATAAACGCTGGATTTATGATTATGGAGCCTGAGGTTTTTTCTTACATAGATAATGATGATACCATTTTAGAAAGTGTAACTCTCGATCGACTGAGTAACGATGGAAAGCTTGGCGTTTACAAGCATTATGGGTTTTGGCAGTGTATGGACACACAGCGGGATAAAGGGATGCTGGAGGATTTATGGAGGAATGGACATGCTCCATGGAAAATGTGGAAGTAATAGATATGAAGTTATGGGGAGGTTTAGAGCTTGTTGCCACCACTAGTTAGTGTAATTATGCTTACTTACAACCGGGAGGAATTTGTCGGTAGAGCTATTAGGAGCATCCTGGGCCAAACACTTCGGGATTTTGAATTTATTATTGTTGACAACGGGTCAACTGATCAAAGTGGAGCAATTGCTGACAGTTATGCCAAGATAGATAAACGTATTCAAGTAATTCATCGTGAACGGGGAAATATTGGATGCGGACGTAACACCGGCTTGGATGTGGCAGTTGGCGAATATATAGCATTTATTGACGATGACGACTACACAGAACCCGATTATCTGGAGTTTCTTTATAATCTTTCAGTGGATAATAACGCTGACGTTGCAATTTGTGGTGCAGATAGAGTGGTTGATGGTGAGTTTTTCTCAGGTAATATATTTAATGACATTCTTTTAATGAATACTGAGGAAGCAATAATTACATTAATGTGGCGGAAACGGTATAATAATGGTTTTCCCACAAAGTTATTTAGAAGAGCTTTGTTTGATGGTTTGCGATTCCCGGTACAAGGACGGTATGATGATATATATCTGATGTATAAGGTATTAGCAAATGCTAATTCAGTGATATCGTTTGGGTTGCCCAAATATCATATTTGTCGACATAGTAATAACAATTCAGCTCCGACGACTAATGACGGATTGATTACCGTGGAGTATCTTGAGGAATACAGAAAAGCATATCGTGAACGTACTAAGTGGCTGTGCAAACGCTTTCCAAGCCAATCTGAATATTGGTGGTATTTTGATTGGTCATTTCAGATTTCAATGGTAAATAAAATTGCTTCTAATAATCTTGACAGTTGTAAAAAACATTTATACGAAATGTGTCAGGAGCTTAAACAACACCGAAGAGAGTTCTTAAGCAGTCCGTATATTCTTGATTTTGAAAGAAAGTGGATGGATAAATATGTATAATATTGATAAATTTTCATTAATAATCACTACACGATGTAATCTTAGATGTCGCTTATGTTGTGAATACGTTCCACAGAATGATCCATTTCCGGATATGACAGTAAAGGAGGCTGAGTCGATACTTTCAGCTATTTTTAACGTTGTTGACCGGATTGGAACACTGCATCTGACAGGCGGTGGAGAACCTTTTTTACACCCGAAACTAGCAGAGCTGATTGAAGCTTCAATGGTACACTCAGATAGATTTGACAAACTGATGCTATTTACAAACAGTACTGTATTAGTATCAGATAAGTTAATAGAAATACTAAAACGTTATAAGGATAAAATTATTATACAAACATCTCGGTACGGGATTAATCCTGCAAGGGAAGCTGAGATACATGATAGGTTAAATGAGAGTGGTGCCAAGCTGAAGGTGGAGAAATATTATGGGGAAGATCAATCATTTGGGGGTTGGGTTGACTTCGGAAAGTGGGAGTCCTATGGGAGGACGCCGGAGGAGCTGAGTTGTTTGTTTAATGAATGCTCAGTTACACGTGTACTTCATGGCAATTGGCGTACACGGGATGGTAAAGTGCATTGGTGCACACGTTCACAGAGAGGTATGGAACTGGGGTTAATACCCAACAATCCCAGTGATTATATTGACCTATTTGATACCAATACAAGCTGTGAAGAAAAACGAGCCAAGTTCCAGTTAATTGCTGAAAAGAATTACATCTCAGCATGTGATTATTGCAGTGGAGATGCTGGAACAACCGATAAATCCAAGCGTTATCCGGCTGCTGAGCAGATATGACCATTTTTGACAATATTCATCCTCTTGGGATTGGTACTAATCGTTTTCCCATAAATGGCATCCACGATGTTAAAGGAATAGAGCATTCCGTTGAATTAATGGTATCGGCTTTGAACGCTGGTGCATCATATATAGACGTAGCCTACAGCTATTCAAGGGGAATGGCGGAAACTGTGTGTAAGTATGCATTTGAGCAAACTAAAGCCCCACGGCATGTTACAATTAAGTCATCATTCCTGACAGATAAAAGTAAAAGTGATGCTCTGCGCAGGATTGATACTTCCTTCAAAAATATGGGGATTGATCATGCAACATATTTTGTAATCTGGAATATTTCAAGCTATGAACAGTTCATAGAAGTTATGCGAAAGGATTCACTTTACCATGGAGCAGTTGCAGCTAAAGAGCGTGGATATGTGGATCATATCTGCTTTTCCTCCCATGCACCGGCAGGAGACATTATTAAAATACTTGAGAGTGGTGCCTTCGAGGGTGCTACCATCTCGTATTCCATACTGAACAGCATTACTATGCAGCCTGTACTTGATTGCGCAAAAGCAAACAATATCGGTCTAATAGCGATGAATCCTTTAGGTGGTGGATTAATTCCCCAGAATAGTGATTATTTTTCTTTTTTATGTAATAGCAATGAAAAAAGTGTAGCTCAGGCTGCTTTGAGGTTCGTCTCAGCGCATTCAGCAATTAATATAGTTTTGTCAGGTTTTAGTTCTAAGTTAGAGCTTAACGAGAATATGGCTGCATTCAAAGAAGTTTCTCCTGAGCCTGCTGCGGACAGGATAGAACGAGTAAATAAAGGCCTGTTTTCAATTGATGGTTTTTGTACAGGTTGCAGATATTGTGAGGGTTGTCCTAAAGGAATTGGAGTCTACGAGTTAATGCAATCATATAATACCCTCCTTCTACCGCCCCAAAAGAACCTGTACAATTGTAAAGATGAATATGTATTAAAAAACATAGGTATATGCCAGAAGCTAAAAAACACTTTTGCGTTTATCCCTGAAAGCAGTAAAAATCCATGTGTTGAGTGTGGACATTGTGAGAAAAAATGCACTGCAAAACTACCTATAATTAAACGTATTAAGGAGCTATACTTAAGGTTTAATGAATGTTGTTTTACACGTGAGGATATGCGTAGACGATTACAGCAGCTCATAGGAAGTTATCGCAATATTGCATTTTATCCTGGAGCTGGCTATACAGCATATGTATTATCGGTGCTGCACGAAGCATTTCCAGAAACGGAATTTGAAATATCATTATTTGACAGTAATCCTAAGGTATGGGGGACATTGGTGTCAGGTATTGAAGTTCAAAACCCTGATAAAATTAAAGAAGTTGCACCTCAAATTATTATTGTATCAAATTATAACTTTAGTAAAGAAATCTATGATAGCATTAAACATCTGGAAAATAGCGGCATAAAGGTTGTAAAGTTACATACTCATCATGATGTTCCGTGGGTATTTTAGGGGCTTGCAGAGGAATAATGTGAAGAATGTATTCTGCAAGTCATCATGCATTTCATACAGTAAAAAGCCACATATTATATGTTCGATAGATGATATATTATTACTATTTACACACGCGACCTGCGCAAAGAGGGGGTTAAATGAAGTACGGATTATTAACAGGTTTTCTTAAGCCATTTACAAATTATGGTGACTATGTTCAGTCAATGGCAATAGAGTATATATACAATCTAATGGGTATTTCTGAAGATGAAATATATCATATCACTCTGGAAGAATTAGCGGAATATGATGGTGAGCAGTTATTATTACCATATAATTACTACTTTTCACTAATAATTGATCAACATACGGGACGTGTTATATTATCGGATAAAATAACCCCTGTGTTTTTAGGATTGACTCTGTCTGATGGAAAGTTTGGTCATTCAATAAAAGATATATTATCAACAGAATCAATTAACTATTTAAGAAGATATGAACCTATCGGTTGTCGTGATGAATACTCAAGGATAGTCCTTGAGAGTTACGGAGTGCAAGCTTATCTACAAGGTTGCTTATCCAATGTGCTACCGAAACGTCAAGATGGAGATTATCACAAGGTCATGCTTATTAATTGTCCCATGGAAGTCTTGCCGTTTATCCCCAACGATATAATTTCAAAAGCTGAAGCAATGGAGAATTCAGGGTATATTGGGAACTTAAATGCAGAGGAAACCTGGCTTAAAGTCAAACAGCACTATGAGTACATCCGAGATAATGCATCCCTTGTTGTATCATCAAGGTACCATGCTGTTTCGCCTTGTTACGCAATGGGGATTCCATCTATTTTCGTAAAACGTGTTTATGATCATCTTTTGGAAGATGTCAGATTAGATACACTTAATCCCTTTATTCCTGTTTATACTTACAATAATTATTCAGAAATTGATTGGTATCCTGTACATAAGGAAAATATATATCTTAAAGAATCACTTATAGAGTTATCAATTGCAAGGATTAATGAAGTATATAAGCGTAATACAAGGGTTGAACAAATAAGTGGTTTTTGGTTTCAGAGCATTAACAGATATAACTCACGAATAAAGTATACGGAAGACATTCATAAATTATGTTTAAAAGAATTTGTAGAAAAAAATTATCCATATGCAAAGGAAGGTGGCTTTTATATTTGGGGAGCGAAGCCGATATTCTGCCTTAAAGATAGAGTCACAATCGTAGACTATATAACGGAAGTGAATCCGGAACTCAAATTCTTAGGTTGGATAGACACATATAAAACCGGAAGTTTAGCAAATCAACCAATATTTTCGCCGGATTCATTTACTTTGGGAAGTAACGACTTTGTTGTTATCGCTTCTGAGACAGCTATTACAGATGCCAAAATGAGATTGGAACAAATGGGAATAGAAAAAGAAAGATATATTATTTGTGTAAATCAGTATATTACAGCACATGATATTAAAGGGGGATGTATTAGGTGAGACACATCTATATAAGGACTTTTGCATACAATGCCGAAAAAACATTAGAACGTGCTGTGGACAGTATTCTAAATCAGACTTATCCCTATTTTACATATTACTTATTGGATAATGGTTCAACAGACAAGACCCGTCAACTTATTGAAATGTACGCAGCTAAAGATAATAGAATTGTACCATTTTATACAAATAAGAATATGGAATTTGGAATCGAGCATGAGGATTTCATTAAGCTACCTAAAAATATACCAGATAATGACCTGTTTTGTGTGTTGGATGCAGATGATGAGTATGAACCGAATTTCTTTGACGATGCAGTTAAGTTTTTAGAAGAGAATAAACTTGATATTGTGTGCTGTGGATCAAGATTTATTAATTCTGTTGATGGCAGTTTACTTGGCAAAAGATCCCTCAATGAACCAGTGATTATTGAAGGTAGGGGTTTTGCTGAACTATTCCCATATTACCATGTTTTTATGAGGACAGTTTGGGGCAAGCTTGCTGCCGGAAACTGCGTTAGAAATTTTGTTACTAAACGGGATCCCAATGATAAAAGTGTTCCTGATTACGGAATTGATACATGGGACATGATATCGGCGTTTCGATGTGCAACCCGAATCGGAATTATGCCTGGACAAGCACACAGATATTACATTTCTCCAAAATCTTCTTCATATTATTTATCTTCAAAAAGGATTGTTTCTGACAAGCTTCTCTATGAAGCCACCGTTGATTATCTGAAACAATACGGCGCAATCAGCCACCGTAACTGGGACTTCATATATGCTGTATATATGAATGCTCTCAAGGATACTCTGAATGTTCTGCTTAATGTTAAGATATCTGTATCCGAGAAATTGAGAGGATTAGTGGAAATGCTCACCTGTGATTATACCAGGCAGCTTGCTGCATGGGATAATTTCGGCGCCTACATTGGGCAAGCTAAAGAAATGCAGCATACTCGGACAGAATTTTTTATAAAAGTAGCAAATTGGTTACTGGAGCTGGAGAATGTACCTGATGAGCAAGTAGAGGATTTTTGTGATATTGGCGAATTTGTGTGCGCTGCTGTGGAATTTAGTGATGGGTGGATATTTTTTAAGAAGCAGCGGGTGAGTTATCTGATTGAGCAGAGACGTTCAGATGAAGCACGAGATAAATTGAGGGAACTTGAAGAATTGTTGCCTTATGATGAGGATGTGTTAACATTTGGCAAAATATTGAATAATCTTTAAAAATGTCTCTAAAATAATGTTTTATTGTTTCGGTGGAATTTTTAAATGACCTGTAGAAGTTGAAAACCCATCCATTCAAAAGGTCCGGAATCATTTTAAAATGTACCGGACCCCTCAACAACAAAAACATATCCACCAATTTTCCACTCTATCTTTTACCGTCCGTCGGGAAGATCTATATTTTGCATAATTACTTTTTCAGTCAAATATTAACCCATTCAGCAAGAGTATATTATTCAAATGCATCTCACGAATAATTTTACTGCAGTAGGAATTCAACGGAATTCTGTGTTTTATCCATTCTCTTTTTTCTTACCTTATTTTTAAGGAAATCTGTTTCTAACTCTGGTTAATGAATAATTTTTATTTGTACTTAGATTAAATTTTAAATATATAACCCTTCAACAAAATTGCACTTGCCCATCACCGAGTAAATATTGCTCCAGGTGGTAAAATAGGATATTATTTATTTAAATTATTTATATTATTGTGCAATATACGCAGCAAAGACCTTCTAGGGGTCGTTTTATTACTGCTTATACGTATGCGTGTATCAAAGCTACTGCAGTATCAGATCCGCTGATACTGCTTAGGGAGGTTAATATGGCAATTGGACAGTTCCAGCAGCAGAGGTGGTCTTTTGACAGCTATGCTGTGGGTACCAGCTTAAGCATTATTGGAAGATTTGATTATAAAATTTATGAGAACTCAGAAAATGGTTTTAAAATATATACTTTTGACATAGAAAAGATAATTGACGAAGACGGTTTTGAACATGAGGCTTCTGAACAGATAAGTGTGACCGGCTATTATGAGGTTAATGAGCACTGCGCTGTTTTGCCCAGCAAGGTGATGGGAACAGTTGGCATTTACAAAGGTGAAAAGCAGCTGAAAGCAGAAACAGTTGAGTTTATTGAACCTGCCACTGAAGAGGGAATAATCTCCTTTCTTTCTTGCGGAATAATAAAGGGTGTAGGAGAAAAAACTGCAAGAAACATCGTACTGGGATATAAGTCAGGCTCGGGATTTGTTGAGGGGTTTGGAAGCAGGACTCTTGAGGTTATCAGGAATGAGCCGCTGTCCCTCACAAGAATCCGAGGAATTTCACCGGATAAGGCAAGGATGATTCATGATTCCTATATGGAAAATATGGAATATCAGAATGTAATGATATTTTTTCAGAAGTTTGGCATATCCCCCGCTAAAGCCATGAAAATATATAATGCCTTCAAAGGGACGGCTATAGCCATAGCAGAGCAAAATCCGTATATGTTTGCAAATATCAAGGGCTTCGGGTTTAAAAGCTGTGATGAAATTGCAAAAAAACTTGGTATAGATCCACATTCAATTTTCCGCCTTGAGGCTGCTCTGAAAAGCGTATTGGAATCGGCTGAAGCAGAGGGGCACTGCTTTTTATTCAAGGACAGGCTGTTGGAAATGACCGCCAGGGCACTGAGCGATTATACCGATAAAATTACCACTGAGGAGCTTGAAGAAGCCTATAATAGAATGATCAAAGCAGGTAATTTTATTAATATAACCTACTCCCAGGAGAATAAAAAGTATGAAGCTGTTTATACAAGAGAAATGTATAAAATGGAGTATGAAACAGCTCAGGCCATAAAGGAAATAGCCCGCTGCCAGCCAGATATACTTATTGCAGATGTAGATAAGCTAATTGAAGAGTTTGAGGCCATGAGAGGCTTTGAACTAGAAAGCATGCAGAAGGAAGCCGTTCGAGCAGTTTTTGACACCAATATGCTGATACTCACAGGCTCTGCCGGCAGCGGAAAAACTACCACAGTTGAATGTATGATTTACGTGCTTCAAAGATATTTTTCAAATCAGGAAGAAATGAGCTTTATGCTTGCAGCTCCCACCGGGAAGGCGGCGAAAAGGCTTAAAGAAATCACAGGCTTTGAGGCTATGACCATCCACAGACTTCTGCAATTCTCATATGAGAACAAAGGCTTTTTTTACAGACGTGGCAATGAACTACCTTATGATCTTATTGTAGTCGATGAAAGCTCCATGTTGAGCATAGATCTTGCCCACGCTCTTTTTACCGCCATCTCACCGGGCACAAGAGTGGTCATGATTGGGGATACACAGCAGCTTCCGTCTGTTGGCGCAGGAAATGTACTGGATGACATGATAAGAAGTGGTGTAATAAAAACTGTAAAGTTGAATGTAATTAAGCGCCAGGCAGACGGGTCGGGTATTATCTCCAATGCAAACAGGATTATTAACGGCGAAATGCCTGAGAGTGTTAATGAGAACAAGGATTTTTTTATAGTAGAGGAAGATGATAAAAACCGTGTAATTAAAAGAACTCTTGAGGCGTTGAACCGCCTGATGTCGGGCTATAATTATACCATCGATGATGTTCAGGTCATCTGCCCTCAGAAGACCTCTGAAATCGGAACTTATGAAATGAATAAAGCTATTCAGGAGATGATAAATCCCGCAGCACCAGGAAAGAATGAGGTTAAGAGGGGAAACTGTATTTTCAGGGAAGGCGATAAGGTTATCCATCTAAGTAATAACTATGAATCTCCCCATTACAGAAGGGATCCGCATACCAACAGGTACGTTGCAGAAGAGAGTTCAGGAGTTTTTAATGGAGATATTGGGAGGATAATAGAAATATCTGAAATATGTGAAGAAGCATCAAATGGAGACGATGAGGATATCAGTCCGGGTACAGCAGAAAAAAAGGTTGCAGTTCAGTATGATGATTTTATAATTATATACCGTATAAATGAGCTGGAAGAGATTGATCTGGCATACAGTCTTACTGTGCACAAGATGCAGGGCTCTCAGTGCGAAGCGGCAATTATTCTGTGCCACATGAGAAATTATATAATGTTAAATCGGAATCTGGGTTATACTGCAGTTACCAGAGCAAAAAAAATGGCATGCATTATAGGCCAGAAAAAGGCTGTAAAAGTGATGGTATCAAATGTTAAAATAAACGAAAGAAATTCAATGCTGTGTGATCTTCTTACCATATAGCACACTCATACAACTCCCCCTGCGACAATCATCCGACAGGAAAACCCAGGAATTTCTGGATTATTAAATAAATACGTTAACAATAGTTGCATAATAGTATAAAAATGGGAATATTGTAATATTGCATAACCTACCGAACTGATGTAAAATGAACTTAATAGAATGGTTGTGAGAAACAAGTAAGAGGAGGGTCAATATCAGCCTGCTGGAATATTTATTTCCTCCCAGATGCAGTCTTTGCAACATGATATTATCCCCTGGAAGTTCCATTTGCTTATGCGGGCAATGTGCAGCTGAGGTGGATTATTTTAATAACAGCATAATTCCCTTGAATTTACCTGATGACTGTAAAATATACTGTGACGGAATTATATGTGTCGGTAGATATAGCAATTTACTTAAAAAATCAATTAAAAAATTTAAGTTTAGCAATAAACCTTCGTATTATCGGACTTTTGGGAAGCTGCTTGCTCTAAAAGTTCAGAATACTCCACAGTTGGGAGATTTAGATGTTATAATACCGGTGCCGTTGCATAAAAACAGGCAAAGACAAAGGGGATATAATCAGGCGGAATTAATAGCCAGATATGCCGCTGGGCAACTTGGTTTAAAATGTGAAAACAGTGTCCTGATAAAAACTGTCGAAACTAAAGCTCAAAGCCTGTTAAGTAAATCACAGCGTCTTGGAAACCTGGAGGGAAGTTTCACTGTTAAATCACCAAAGTGTGTAGAGGGTAAAAGTGTTTTACTTGTAGATGACATTGTAACGACAGGGAGTACTATTAATCAGTGCTGTAAGGCCTTAAAACTAGCAGGAGCCGAAAGAATCATTGCCGGTGTAATAGCAACAACAAGGGCTGACAGTTAAATATTACTTTTCATATAAACATGTTTTTAGGGGGAGAAAGCTATGCCTGATTTGAGAAACTGCAGAAGATGCGGCAGAATGTATAATTATATTGGAGGACCACCAATTTGTATTGATTGCAGAAATGCAGACGAAGAGGTTTTTAAAAAGATAAAGGAATACTTGTATGAGAATCCAGGTGCCACGTTATCACAGGTTGCATTGGATTGTGATGTAACAGTGGAAAAAATAAAGATGTTTTTGAAGGAAGGCCGGTTGGAGATAACTGATGGAGCAAATATAATTCTCGAATGTGAAAGATGCGGAAAATCTATCAAGACCGGCAGATTCTGCAACGAATGTCAGAATCAGATTCACCATGACTTCTCAGGGACCATTGCAAAAAAGGAGCCTGAGATTAAGAAGCAAACTGGGGTAAGCATGAGATACCTTAATAAAAACTTTAATCAATAATTTTTGTTTTTTATATAGTTAATTTGATTTTATTTTATGGTAAATAAAGAAAAATATACCATACAAAATCCGAGGGAGAACCCTCGTTTTTTATTGTCTATTTATTTATATAATTATTATTTATATCATCTATTTAAAACACATACCAATTCCATAAATTGAAAAATTTCCCACCCTTTAACCCACAATATTAGCCAATTTCGCTTCTACTATTATTAAATAATTAAAGGAATACTAAATAAATTCAATAAACTGACGATAATAAATATAGTAAATTAGATTTTCTGTTTGCAATTTTGAAAGTAGGTGTAATAAATGAAGATTCCCGGAGAAATCTATAATGTTTCAAAAGTTTACGGCACAAACAAGACCACTGGGAAGATAGAAAAGACAGGTTCAGTGGCTCCAAAAAAGGATGTTGTGTCAATTTCAAACAATGCTAAGGATTATCAGACTGTTGCTAAAGCACTTAAGGATATTCCTGATTACAGACAGAGTAAAGTTGACGAGCTGTCAGAATTATATAACTCTGGTTCGTATGATGTAAGTGGTAAAGAAATAGTTGAAAAACTTAGTAAATCCATAATAGATAAAAAAGTTTGATGTATAACAATAGTTCTTATTAATTTTGGGAGATGCGTAATGTTCATAGGGGGGTACTAATCAATGGAGGAAGGTTTGGTAGCAAAGCTGGTAGAGATTCTCGACAAGGAAAATGAAATATATGAGACGCTGTACAAATTATCCAATAATAAAACGGAATTAATTAGCGGTGGAAAAGTCCAGGAGCTTGAAAATATTGTAAAAGTAGAACAGACTCTGGTGATAAAAATATCAAAATTGGAAGAGCAGAGAGAAAAGATTGTTGGGGAATTGTGTACAGTGCTTGGACTGAAGCCTGAGGCAGTCACGATTTCAGAGCTTTCTGCCAAACTTGGAGATGATAAATCCACCCTGTTAAAAGAATGCAAGGATAAAATGTTAAAAATTATAAATAAACTTAAAGATACTAATGAGCTTAATTCGAGACTTATAAAAAATTCTCTTGAATATATTGATTTTTCAATTAATATGATGACCAGTATTGATAATGTTAACAATAGTTATGGAAGTTCTGGTTTTGTAGGTGATACAAGTAAGAGAAACTTGTTTGATATAAAGCTCTAAAATTAAGCAGAAATATTTACTTTTTAGGGGGACCAGTAAATGGCGGTAGGGTTTTCTAGTTATGATATTGCACGGTCAGGTTTATATGTAAGTGAGAGAGGTCTTGAGGTTACCGGGCATAATCTTTCAAACGTAGATACAGTTGGATACACAAGGCAGCAGGCCATGATTGAATCAAGCCATTATCTTACCGATTACGGCAAAAATGGGAGATTGCTACAATATGGTCTTGGTGCAGATATTCAGGAGACGAGGCAAATAAGACATACTTTTCTCGACAACATTTATAGACGGGAAAACACCTCCCTTGGATACTGGGAGACCAGAAGTAAGACTTTTCAGGATGTTGAAGCTATATTGAACGATCCTATGGGTGATGGCCTTCAGGAGGTCATGAATCAGTTCTGGGATTCATGGCAGGAACTTTCAAAGGCGCCCGAAAGCCTAACCACAAGAGCACTGGTAAGGCAGAGAGGGCAGGCTTTGGTATACTACTTTAATCATATTGGTGCACAACTGGATAAGCTTCAGTCTGACTTAAATTCGGAAATTCAGGTTAGAGTTAATGAGGTAAACCAAATTACTTCACAAATTGCAAAACTAAACTATAAAATTGCAACTGAAGAAGTTGTCGGAGATGCTGCAAACGACTACAGAGACCAGCGGAATTTGTTGCTGGACAGATTATCAAAATTATGTGATGCAGCTGTTTATGAGATGCAGGATGGACAGATTGATATTACTCTTGGCGGACACAGCCTGGTATCAAAGGGAACATCCAGAAATCTTTATGTAGAAGCTGATCCACAATATGGTGGTTATTTTTATCCCATGCTGGAAGGGACAAAAACTCAGGTAACTATAAAGGGAGGTATACTAAAAGGCTTATTGGAGTCCAGAGGCGAGGTTTCTGGAGTTAAGGGAAGTTATGAGAATGGAACCCCAAAAGAAAAGGTGGATATAGTTTTTGCCATTGACACATCCACTGGATCAAGTTCATATCTATCTGAAATTAAGGATAAGATAAATGAATATGTTACTGGTTTAAAAAATTCCGGTGTTGATTTTAATATTCAGTTTGTGTCCATGGGGACTACTTCAAGTATTTACGGGGGAACATCTACTGTGTTCGATAAAAGTAATATAGACAGCTTTTTGAGCGATACAGCTGGATGGGACTCTTTTTGCTCAGAAACTGGTGGAAGCGATGGGGACTTCGATGGACTTATTAATGAGATTGATAATAATATAAAAGATAAATTCAGACAGGATTCTACCAGGGTTATGTATTTGTTTACCAATAAAAGCATCAATGGCGACAATGGTATTGATGTTACCTATACTGATGCTGTGAATTATGTTAACAACTTAAACTCTATGGGTATCCGTACTTCAGTAATAACCGATAAGAAATATTATACCGAGGGAGAGACTACTGCTGAAATTGGCTGGAAAGCAATAGCATCAGCTACCGGAGGAAATGTGTTTAACATAAATTCAGAAGACTTCACTGATGTTATAGAATTTGTAAACAGTGATACCAGAAGAGCTGTAAATGCTAATAGTGGAATTATTCAAAATTCAAATTCAATGAATATTGTATCGGATGTAAAAATTAAACTTAATGCTATGATTAATGCATTGTGCAGAGAAATAAATTATCTTCAGACATCAGGATATACCCTTGACGGAAAGCCGGGAGTTAATTTCTTTGCTGCAATTGATGACAGATACCCGATGCAGATGGGAAATCTCAAATTAAGTGATGATCTGCTCAGCGATGACGGGTTAAACAACATTATTGCATCGGGTACTCCTGACAAAGGTGGGAACACCATAGCCAGATTGATTGCTAATCTCAGAGATGAGGATATAATGACTGATATTACCGGGGCAGTAAGCATAGACGAATATTACAGAGCTGTGATTCTCGATATAGGTAACAAAGGCTCTGAGGCTGCAAAAACATCCGAGAATCAGACAACAATAGTACGGTCTGTAGATGAGCAGCGTAGTGCAATATCAGCTGTATCAATGGATGAGGAAATGGCAAATATGATGAAGTTTAAATTCGCATACGATGCCTCAGCAAGAGTTTTGAACATAATTGATTCAATGATTGAAACCGTTATAATGTCAATGGGCAGAGTTGGATTATAACATTATATATAGAAAACGGGTGAAAATATGAGACAGAGCTTTTTTGGTTTAAATATTGCGTTAAGTGGTCTTTATACCGCTCAGAAAAATCTTAATACAGTAAGTCACAATATATCCAATGCGAATACCCCCGGATATTCCAGACAGCAGAACGTACAATCTGCATCAAGCCCTCTTTCGGTTTTGGATGGTACAGGCATGGTTGGAACCGGATCAGAGGTTAAGTCAGTGAATAGAATACGGGATGAATATCTTGACTTTAAGTATTGGAGTGAGAGCACTGCTGCCGGAGAATGGAGCAAAAAGGCAGAGCTGCTGGAAGAACTTGAGGGTACTTTTAATGAACCATCTGACAGCGGTTTTGTTACCATTATGAATGACTTCTTTAATGCGTACCAGGAGTTGTCAAAAGATCCATCAAGTGCGGCTGTAAGGGCATTAGTACGTGAGAAAGGTGTAACCTTGTCTAAATACTTTAACAGTACAGCTACACATTTTGAAAAAATGCAGGAAGATATAAACGATCAGGTTAGAATCACCGTAGATGAGATAAACTCTCTGGCTTCCCAAATTCAACAATTGAATAAGCAGATATATAATTTTGAAGTTCAGGGACAAACAGCAAACGATTTACGGGATGCAAGAACTCTTCTTGTAGATAAACTGTCTAAATTAGTTAATATTCAGGCAAATGAAGTATCTTATGGTGTACTTCCAAGTGGTGAACCTGACATTCATTTCGTGATAACTATCAGTGGAAGGCCTCTTGTGGACCACTTTAGTGTGGGCAAGCTTACAGTAGTGCAAAGACCCGAAAAATTGAATGATGAAGATATAATTAATCTGTATGAAGTAAAGTGGGAAGATGGTAACCAGTTGAAGGTTACAGGCGGTGAACTGAGAGGCTTGCTTGATGTCCGAGATGGTAAAGACGGAGCTCTTTCAGTTGACGGAAAATCTGAAACGCCAAGATATAAAGGAATACCATATTATCAGAGCAAGCTAAATGAATTTGTTCAAATTTTTGCGCTGGCATTTAATGAAGGTCTTTCAAGAGATGAAACCGGTGCCTGGGTAAATGGAGACGGACATGCAGACGGCTGGGGATATGATTCGGACTTGAAAGACGGGGCAGATCCATCCACTAATATTAGATTTTTTACAATTCTTGATGGGGACAGGCCTATATCAAGTGCCAAGCTTATGGAGGGGCTAGTGCTGTCCGATCCACCTACAGATGCGGAAAATGCTTTGATAATAGCCAGATACAAAAGTATGATAACGGCTAAAAATTTTACTGTAAGCAGTGATGTAATGGATAATACCGACACAATAGCAACCTCTGATACAAAGGGTGAGAATGGTAACATTGAGTTGTTGAACAAAATAATGAATATCAGAACCAATGATAGCTTGTTTAAGGAAGGTGCACCTGAAGACTTTATGAAGTCTCTGGTGGCAGGTCTGGGAATAGATGCTCAGCAGGCAAACCGCCTGTCGGCAAGCCAAACAACCATTGCCGAACAGGTAGATTATAGAAGAATGTCGGTATCAGGTGTAGAGCTTAATGAAGAAATGGCGGATATGGTAAGGTTCCAGCAGGCATATAATGCAGCTGCTAAAATGATAACAACAATGTCAGAGATATATGACACTTTAATAAACAGATTGGGTGTAGGTTAAAAGGAAGATTAGAAGGTTAATTAAGTATAAAGATTAAGATAGGTGAGGCTGCTATGAGAATTACAAATAATATGATGATTGCAAATATGAAAAGAAATCTTGCCAATAATCAGACAAGAATGAGTAAATATCAAAATCAGCTGCAAACAGGTAAAAAAATTCAGTTTCCGTCAGATGACCCTGTTGTTGCTGCTCGTGCTTTAAAATTGAGAACCGACGTATCAAAGATTGAGCAGTATCAAAAGAACCTGGAAGATGCAGGATCCTGGCTGGATGAAACAGATGTAACATTGGGGAAAATAGGTGACGTTTTACAGAAGGCGAGAGAACTGACAGTACAGGCGGCTAATGGTACTAATACTCAGGAAGAAACTCAGAAGATAGCCCAGGAATTAAAGCAGTTAAGAGCACAGCTTACTCATTTGGCAAATTCAACATATGCCGGCAGGTATATTTTCTCAGGATTTAAAACAGATCAAAAGTTGATAATTGATGATGAGAATGATCCAAACTTCGGGTTTTTTAATATCGATGTAAGTACCAAAAGAGAAAAGATTTTTTATGAAATAGGTGTTGGTGACAGTATTAACATCAATATACTTGGCGGAGATTTGTTTAACCTGGGAGGAGATGCGGTAAAAAGTGATGCTGCAACAGCTAACCCTATCCCGGGAAGTGGGATTGCCAGGTCGGAGTTAAGCAGTCTAAGTTTTCCAATTTCGATAGGTCCTGGTAATAGTAATATTACATTTTCAATAAATGGCGGCCCAAATATCACAGCATCAATAAGTCTTGGTACTTACTACGATACCGCAGATATTGAAACTCAAATAAACACTGCGATTAATAATGCCTTTGGCACTCCTGTGGTTGAAGTTTCCATTAATGGAAATGTTATTGAAATAAAAACACTGGAAAACTCTATGACAGCATCAGTTACATTTGACCATACATCAGGTTTTTTTGGCTATGTTGGTGCAGAATCTCCAGAAGTTACTACAGGTGCCGATAATGCTACAGGTGGTATTGGACGTCCAGAAATGATTCAAATGTTTTTTGATGTAATTGATTACATGGAAGCCGGAGATTATGGAAAATTGACTGCTTCACTTGACGTTTTTGATGCCCATATTGGAAATGTACTGAGATGCAGGGCTGATATAGGAGCCAGACAGAATAGAGTTGACCTTTCTTTAGACAGAATGAATATGGATGAGGTTAATTTTACTGATTTGCTCAGTAAAAATGAGGATGTAGATATTGCTGAAGCAATAATGTACCTGAAGAGTGAGGAAAATGTATATCAGGCCTCCTTAGCAGGCGGTGCCAGAATAATACAACAGACATTGGTTGACTTTCTGAGATAGATTGTAAATATAATTTAAATTAATTTTGCTATAATTTTTTAAATAGAATAATATGCTGCATTATACATATTATTCTATTTAATATAATTTTTCTATTTATATTATGTATGGGTGCTAATGTATAGAATCATGAGGATTATTAATATATAAGACAGGTTATCAGCCTGTCTTATATAGATTATATACAAGGATGTGAAAATGAATGTTACTTCAAATTCGGACATCACCGGCGAGATATGAATTACAGATAACCCATGCCAAGCTTGAGTGGAAGGTACGTAATGCAGAATTGCATATCAGGCAGAAACCACCGCTGGTGAAAATAGATACTGAACAGCCTGTTTTGGATATTGACCAATATCAATGCTTTGCAGAGTCAGGCCTGAAGAATAATTTGGATCAGGCAAGAGAATATGCACAAAAAGGCTACCGGAACGTTTTGCAGTATATTGCAAAGGAAGCCCGGGATGGTGATGCCATGGCTAAAATAGGGCATAAGGCAAATATAATGCTGGACATCATCAAAAGGGATGCCAGGACTATGCATGAGTTTGGAATGGGTACTATGCCAAAATCGAGACCAACGGTGGAACTAATTGGGGGGACTCTGACTCTGGAAGCTGAGAACAACAACGGACCCGGAGAAATAAACGGGGTATCAGGTACTTACATACCGTGGGATATTGAATATAAATATACCCCCTGGGATGTTAAAATAATAATGTTATCATATGGTTCAGTAGATATTAAGTATGTTGGTAATAATGTTGATACATATATTTAGTTTATACGTATTTTAATATAAATTAATTATGGATAAATTACAGGTTTTTATTAGGTATAAATTATGGTTAATTTAACAAAGATTTATGGTTAAAAATCCCTGATTATGTATATATTTATACCTATATATTAAAATTCATTTTTTTCATGTCATTGGTTCACTCATCAATGGTTTAGCCTTTACTATTGAGAGACAAAAGATTTTGCCACATATTGCGACGATATTCTGCTAAACAGCGGTTTAATCTTTACTATTGATATATAAAAGTATTTGAATAGAATACAGTATAATAATGATGATGTGATTCAACAGGTATATGATATAATAAATTAATACTGGTATTATTTAAATTATTGATTAGATATTAGTAAATTGGGGAACATAGCTGTATTGAGAGTTATGGGTTCAATATAAAAATAATTGCTCTAATTTTATACTCCATGGTTTAATGCAAAAATGACTGATTCTAATGTGTTTTTTTCTGTAAAAGAGTTATAATGTAAAGTAAAAGCACTTTTGTTGACGGAGGGTAGAAATGGTAATAGAAACAACACACTTTGGGAAAATTGAGATAAGAGATACTGATATTTTATTCTTCGAAGAAGGAATAATAGGCTTTGAAGATGTGAAGAAGTTTGGATTAATTAACAGTGAAGATCCCGAGTCACCATTTAAATGGATACAGGCCGTTGAAAGACCAGATCTGGCTTTTGCTTTAGTAGATCCCTTTAGAATAAAAAAGGACTATGACTTCGACCTGAAGGATGAGTATGTAGAGGCTTTGGAAATCATGGAACCATCAGATGTGATGGTGTTTTCAATTGTTGTAGTGCCTGAAGATATAAGTAAAATAAGCATGAACCTGAAAGCTCCGTTAATAATAAATAAAAACAATAATAAAGCAGCTCAGGTAATACTGGATACCGACAAGTATACAGTAAGACATTATATATTGGATGAGCTCCGGATGCAGGAGGTGTAACCATGCTGGTGCTTTCAAGAAAAAAAGGTCAGGGTATAGTAATTGGGGAAAATATTGAACTCACAATTATTGAAGTACAGGGTGATCAGGTAAGGATAGGAATAAAGGCACCCAGAAATGTTTCCATCTACCGTAAGGAGATTTTCCTTGAAATACAGGATGAGAACAGGAAAGCAGCCAGCAGCGGTGTTATTAAGCTGGATGAAATTATTAAGAAAAAGACAGATTAAAGCAGCCAGACTGGCAAATAGGAAAAATATGCTATGTGAATTTATTAAAAATAAACAATTGAAACAATAGCGGAGTTTGGTCATAAAAGCATACATTTTTATAGAACTGAAGCAAAGATATAAACAAAAATCGACATAGAATTAAAAATATTGTCGATTTTTTATATTTTGTGCTAAAGTTATTTTAAAATCCTCCGATATAATAATTAAGCAAGAAACACTATTTATCCGGCCGGAAAAGTAGGAATTATATCACAATTAAAAAAGTGCTGGGAATGGATTCCCGGCAGATAAAAAATCAGGGAGGATTTTATTATGAGAATTAATCACAACATCGCAAGTTTAAACACACACCGTCAGTTATCAGGAAACACAAATGCCACATCAAAATCCCTTGAAAAACTGTCTTCTGGATTAAGAATAAACAGAGCAGGTGATGATGCGGCCGGTCTTGCAATAAGTGAGAAGATGAGAGGCCAGATCAGAGGTTTGGATCAGGCTTCAAGAAACTCTCAGGACGCTATATCGTTAATTCAGACAGCTGAAGGTGCATTAAATGAAACTCACAGCATTCTTCAAAGAATGAGAGAGCTTGCAGTTCAGTCAGCCAATGACACCAACACTGATCAGGATCGTAAGAATATTCAGGATGAAATGGATCAATTGAATAAGGAAATAGATCGTATAGCAGATACTACCCAATTCAATACAAAGAATCTTCTTGATGGCTCAATGGGAAAAGGAGTTACAGCTGCAATAGAAAATGTTAATACAAATACATCATTAATATCTACAGCAGCAGCTACTACAGTTTTAGGCGATCTTAAAGATTCAAGCCAAAACAGTTTGGGTTTAGCAATTGGTGATAAAATTGAAGTGTCATATGTACTGAATGGCAAAACAGAATTGAAATCACTGACAATATCAGATGATGGTGCTGGTGCTACAAAAGAAACTCTGGGAGATCTTTTTGCTCTTGTAGCTGGAGGTACTGCCGAATACAATGGTGATAAAGGTGTTGCTATAAAGGCTAATGCAGCGGGATTCAACGGTGCTATCAACGGTTTGACTATAACAGTTAAAGATTCTAACGGAGTAGTTAGAGGAAGTGCCACAAACATACTTTCAAGCTTCACAGAAACAACAGCTGCTGCAAATGTTCGCGCCGATGGACAGGCTACTTTCCAGATTGGTGCCAACACTTCACAGAATATGCAGCTGTCCATTGAAAATATGGGAACAGCAGCTCTAGGTGTAAAGAATCTGAGTATTACTAACCAGGGCCAGGCAAACGTTGCCGTAAAAGTTATTGATGCAGCAACACAGAAGGTTTCAGCAGAAAGGTCTAAGCTGGGGGCTGTTCAGAACAGACTTGAACACACTATAAATAACCTGGGAACTTCAGCAGAAAACCTGACAGCTGCCGAATCACGTATCCGTGATGTAGACATGGCTAAAGAAATGACTGAGTTTACAAAGAATAACATTCTTACTCAGGCAGCTCAGGCAATGCTTGCACAGGCAAATCAGCAGCCGCAGGGAATACTGCAGCTTTTGGGTTAGTTATATACTCAGCATGTATAGTTATTAATTCTATATTGCTATTGCTGTTTTTGGAACCCTATATAGCTAAGAATAAATAAGAAAGGGACTATTTCTGGTGTATATACACTGGAAGTAGTCCTTACTTTTTATGTTTATATGTTAATTAGTTAGGCAGAATAATAAACTGGATTTTCAGTTCTTACTTCTATGTTTTTTTTGGTTAAGGTATAATGGTAGACTGAAAGTTATATTAAAGTGCCAATATGGTAGCCCGTAGTTGAATTTTATTATGGTTCTATATGATAGTTGAGTTTACACAGATTATATGAAATTGAAGTATTGTACCTTATTTTAAATTGATATCCAATGTTTAGTATAAATTTTAATGTAGATTATAGTATAGATTTATGATATAGATTTTTAATATAGATTATAGTATAAATTTATAATATAGATTTATAAGAAAGATCTTTACTATAGATATTATTTACTTTATTTTCGATGTCTGGTATATAGATAACTTTGTTGGTTCAGAAATATCTACAATATAAAATAAAATTAAATAAAAACAAATAAAATTTTTAAAAAACCTGTTAAGTCAATGAAAAATTTACCGATATTATTATAGAGAAGATTACTAAGTAAATAGCGTATGGTCATGGATGGACTGATTAACAGACTGATTTATTCTGCAGGACGCGGAACAGATTAGGTTTAATTGGTCGTTTTTTATAATATGGGGTATTACAAAGTAACTTCTAAAATACATATTGATAAAATTCAAGGAGGAATCAGCAATGCTGGTAATTGGCAGGAAGCCTGGTGAATATGTAATGATTAATGATAATATTATGGTCAAGGTAGTAAAAAGTGAAGACGGTGATTTAAGACTGGCCATAGATGCCCCGAAGGATATCAGAATTGTTCGCGGCGAGATATATGAAAAAGAAAATTTGAAATAAACATACTAGTTTAACGTGTATGATTAAAGAGGATTTATAGTTTAAGACTGTTGTGTAGAATTTATTATATTCAAATTGAAATGTAAAATGATAATCATTTGTTAATACATATTGGAAAACAGTTTAATAGAGTAATCAGGGATGAGCAAATTGTCATGTGTTTCCGATAGGACATCGGGAGGAACATGAGAGTTTGCTCATTTTTGTTTTACGCATTTGTTTTTGAAAGTTTTTATACAGGTATATTAAGCGTTGCTATTCCCGGGAATTGCAAGCTTATTATATAAATATATCTATAGTGTGAAAAAGGAAGTTCATACTAAACATTTAAAATTCAAGGAGGATTATATCATGAGAATTAATCACAATCTTATGAGCATCAACACCAACAGACAGTTGGGAGTAAACAGAGCTAACACTCAGAAGTCTCTGGAAAAATTGTCATCAGGTCTCAGAATCAACAGAGCTGGAGATGACGCTGCAGGTTTGGCTATATCTGAAAAGATGAGAGGTCAGATCAGAGGTTTGGATCAGGCTTCCAGAAACTCATCAGATAGTATTTCACTTATTCAGACTGCTGAAGGTGCGTTGAATGAAACTCATTCAATTCTGCAAAGAATGAGAGAGCTTGCTGTTCAGTCAGCAAACGACACCAATACTGATGACGATAGAAAAGAACTTCAGGCTGAAGTTAAGCAGCTGATTTCAGAGCTTGACAGAATAGCCAACACAACTGAGTTCAACACCAAAAAGTTACTCGACGGTAGCGCTAAGGGTGTTGCTGCAGAAGTTACTGGTTCAGTTAAATTAAACAACAATTCAGCAGTTAATTTAAATATAACTGCTTTAAGCACAGAAGCTGCAAAAAGCTCAAAAGTTGATGGAGCATACATGCTCGTCAGAACTGCAGATGCCACAAATACAACTGGTTTTGCGCTGGGAGATTATAAGATAATCGGTCCTGATGGTGTGGAACTTAAAGATCTTGATACTAATAATTCAATTTCACTCTCAAGTGCAGGTATTACATTTGGCACCTCTGTTTTAGGTACTGGTGTTACTATAAATGTTGATTTGAATAAAGACATGGCAGTAGGTGAAAGTATTACTTTTGTATTCAGCAAGTATGAAGCAGCAAGTTCTGACCTTGATAATTCAATAATGGGTCAGATCGGTGCAAATTCAGGGCAGACAATGTTTATATCAATTGGCAGCATGAAGGCCGCTGATTTAGGTGTTAAAAATATTGACATCTCAACAAAGTGGGGAGCAGCTACAGCTATTGAGACTGTTAACAATGCTCTTCAAAAAGTATCGCATCAAAGATCGTCTCTTGGTGCTATCCAGAACAGACTTGAACATACTATCAACAACCTGGATACAGCTTCTGAAAACTTGCAGGCTTCTGAATCACGTATCCGTGATGTAGATATGGCTAAGGAAATGACTGAGTACACCAAGAATAATATTCTTACTCAGGCAGCTCAGGCAATGCTTGCTCAGGCTAATCAGCAGCCACAGAGTGTACTTCAATTATTGCAATAATTTATTAGTTTTAAAAGAGAGGCAGGGCTTTAGCCTGTGCCTCTCTTTATATATAATGAACTGGAGCTTATGGAGTCTATCTATTGCTTGACAATTTTGGCTAGTTTAAAATTGTTATAATAGAGTATTAATACTAAAATGGTATAAACAGTGAAGTGATTCCAATTCAAAGGGATATATAAAGGAGTATATATTGATGAAAATTACAGCATGTTCTATCGTAAAGAATGAAGAAAAAAATATTGCAAGATCTATTGAAAGTTATAAAGATGTGGTAGATGAGATAATTATAGTAGATACCGGTTCTACTGACAATACGGTTGACATCTGCAGGTCACTAGGGGCAACAGTACTTAACTATCAATGGAATAACGATTTTTCTGCAGCCAGAAATTACGCTCTGGACAATGCAACAGGTGATTGGATAATTTTTCTAGATGCCGATGAATGGTTTGTACCAAAGCTTCAAAAAAGTCAGTTTATAAAAAAAATAAAGGAATTTGACAAATTAGCAGACGGATTGTTGGTAAAAATTTGCGAGTATGACAATGAGTCCGATAAGGTTATTGCTGATGAATTAGTAATAAGGGTATTTAAAAATGATCCTAAAATCAGATTTACCGGAAAAATTCATGAAAAGATTACAAGAGTAGATGACACTAAAATGAGGTTAATAAATAACTCCGATTTAGTTATCTACCATTCTGGTTATTCGAGCAATATCATTAAACAAAAATCTGAAAGAAATTTGAAGATACTATATAGCATATATAACGAAGGAAAAATAGACACTCCCCTTCTTTTTTACTTATTTAGAGAAAATTATACTTCGAATATTGAAGAAGCAATAAAGTTTTATAACCTTTTTATGGAGCGGCCGGATGCAGATTATGTAATTAAAAATTATTCAACAATGATCTGTATTTATGAGTTTATGTATAAAATTATGTTAAAAAGCCCTAAAAAGTATACAAAAGATGATATATTTAATTTGTTAAATACTGCATATAATAAGTATCCGACAATTCCGGTTCATAGTTATTTTCTTGGAGTTGAGTACTTAAAATTAGATAACTTTTTAGAAAGCTATAATTGGATAAATAAAGCAATATACTTAAATGAAAAATATACAGATAAATATACTAACACTTTTGTATCATATATAAATGAAGCATATTATAATATTGGAAACATATGCAAAAAACTAGGAAAGATTGAAGAGGCATTGAGTTATTATGTTAAGTCAATAAAAAATGCAAATAATTTTGAGTTAACAATAACTATTATGAATATAATTGAAATTATTCAATTTCAGCCTCCAGAGGAAATTATTCTATTTATTAATAGTGTATTTGACATAAAGAGTAAAGTTGTAGTGAGGTCTCTACTGGAAGTTTTAAAAAATACAAGATTACATAAGGTTTTTATTTATTATGCAATAAAATATAATCAAGAATTTGATGGGCAAGATGAGACAACTTATATTGCAATGATTTTATCGGGGCAGGCGGAATTGGCTGTTGATACTGCTATAGAGAGCAGCAAAAACTATAAGTATAAATATGAGAATGAAAATTACAATAACGGCTTAGGTCTTAGCTTTGATAATGTGTATAATAACCCGGACGTTTTAGCAAATAACATTGAACATGCAGGACTTAAAGATCTAAATACTAATTGGCACTTGGATTATGCTATTGTTGGTATTCTGTATAGTAAGTCACTTGATTTATATAATAAATATAATCAGAACTTTACAATTGAACAAAATTTAATTATTAGTGCTTTTCTTACAGAAAGTAAAATAAATGAAGTAACAGAAAAAATAGTTCAGGAACACAAAAGAATCTATAATTTAGTATTCAATATCCTTGATGAAGATAGCATTAAAAAGTTTTCTAACATTGTAAATCAGACATCAGACCTACTTAAACTAAACTAATATATAGAGTGAAGCGAAGTAGTGCTATGCGGTCCAATACCAGAAATCAACTTTTAGAACTAATAGCGACAATAATGGAAGGCGTAAAGTATGTCAAAAAAGCAACAGTTGACAATGCCAGGCAGGTATTTGAGGATTGTTTATATGCTTTTCAGGCAATAAGCAATACATTATTTGACAATTTATCCGAGGAGAGATATATACATTACGATAAAATTATTTCGGAATTAATAGAATGTATAGATCATATATTTAAAAAAAAGCAGGCAGGAAAATCAGTAGCACATCAATTTAAAAGTTTATATCCGGAATCCAGTTGCTTGAGAAATTGTTGATCAATGAGCCCGAAGTAAAACGAGAAGTTGTTTTTCTCCCCTATAAAGCAGCTATGTGAGATTCCCTTGAAAGTGTTTGGAGAGCTGCAAAAGCTGATCCGGAACGCATGTGCTATGTCATACCAATACCGTATTATGATCGAAATTCAGATGGTAGTTTAGCTGAAATGCATTATGAAGGTGATATGTTTCCCCAGGAAGTGCCTATTACCCATTATTTAACCTATGATATTTCTAAGAACAAACCGGATGTTATATATAATATATATACATAACCTTTACGATTCAGCTAACTACGTTACGACTATAGATCCTCGCTTCTATGCAGATAAATTGAAGGAGCATACTCAAATGCTGGTATATGTGCCTTACTTTTTTACAGGAGGCACTATGTCTAAATCTCATTTGTTTTGTCCAGTGTACAATTATGTAGATAAAATAATTGTACAATCCGAAAAGGTAATAATCAAATTTACAAATCCAGTTATAAAACGAAAACTAGTACCTTTAGGCTCACCCAAAGCCGATAATATGATTTGGCTTGAGGAGCAAAAACCGACCTTGCCGGAAGGTTGGGCTGAAATTATAAAAAACCGGAAAGTTGTTTTTTACAACACAAGCATTTCCAGTCTATTGATGTATGGAAAAAAGTAATGGATAAAACTAAATATGTTTTTGATTACTTCAGAGAAAGAGAGGATGTTGTGATTCTATGGCGTCCTCACCCGCTAATTAAGGCTACCTAAAAATCTATGCGTCCATATCTTCTTCAGGGATATGAAGACCTGGAGAAGTACTTTGTTGATGAAAAGCTTGGAATATTTGATACAACTCACGATGTGAATGTATCTGTTGCAATATCTGATTCTTACATAGGTGAAGACTCATCATCAGTTGTTCATTTGTTTGGAGTTACAGGTAAACCGATATTTATTAAAAATATGCAAATTTAAGATGAACCAACCGAAAAAAATAAAAAGTCGTGATATGAATAAAGTATTTGAATCCGCAATTTATCTATCGAGAAAGGAATATGACAAATAAACCACTAAACTCGGTCCTGTTTCTTTCCGATAACAATTATAGAACTATTCTGGAGGTGTCGTCATGAAGATTGATATAAACGATTCACAACGTTCAAGCGTTAATCTGAACAATAGTGTAAATAATAACATAAATAAATCATCAGGCACAGAGACAGCGGTCAATGAAAATGACCGTAATAAGGATTGGCCGAACAAGCCTATTTCACAAATAAGCGAATATGAAAGGGATAATATGCCTGTGTCAAAGAAGGTTGTTATTGAAGCTATTGAGAAGGCTAATAAAGCAATCTTGGGCGGCAATCGAAGATTCGAGTTCTCCATACATGAGCAAACAAATCAAATATTAGTTAGGATATATGATTCCGAGACAGAAGAGTTGATTCGGGAGATACCCAATGAAAAAATTTTAGATATGGTAGCAAAGATCTGCGAGATGGCAGGTTTATTTGTAGATGAAAGAAGGTAATATATATGGGGATAACAGGGGTAACAAGCTACTCTTTTAATACTAATAAAAGAATAACAGGCCTGGCTTCCAATTTGGACACAGATACATTGGTTAAGCAGATGATGCAGGCCGATACTGCAAAGTATACAAAGATATTGCAGAATAGACAGATAAGTGAGTGGAAAATCGAGTCGTACAGAGAGATAACTTCAACACTTCAGAGTTTCTATAAAGAATATTTTGATACTACTGCTACAAAAAAACTTAAATCAGCTGATTCTTTTTCCAGCTTTTCAGCAACTTATGCGGCAACCAACTCAACAAATTACATTACCGTTACACCAACATCAGGTGCAAAGGCTGGAACTTATACTATATCAAATGTGAAAGCGGCTACAGCAGCTACTCTTTCAGGTAAAAATGTAACTAAACCAGTGGAAGGATTAACCATAACAGATGCTGATGTGGCTAATATAAAACCTCAAAATAATAATAACATTTTTATTTTAACATTCAATAATGTTACAAAAGAGATAACTCTTAATGATAAAGGCGATATTACAACTGTTGAGGGTTTCAAAGAGGAGCTGCAGGAAAAAATTAATGAAGCGTTTGGGTCTGATAAGATAAATGTAATTTTATCCGATGTTAAAGATGAAATGGACAACGTTATCGGCAAAAAGTTTAGTTTTTCTACAGTAAGAGACACTGATTCTTTTAGTATTGGGGTTGCAGAAAACACTGGAGCAACTGAGTTGTTCAAAGCCATAAATGGTGAGTTTTCAGTTACTGAGAAAAATAATAAATTCCGACTGACTATAGATGGAGTCACTAAAATAGTCAGCGTGGCCACAGGTACGTATGAAAATGCGGATAAATTGGCAGAAGCCATTGAAAATGCGGCAGAAGTGGCTTTTGGCTCGAAAATAATAGAATTCACTGGAGAAACTGGAAAAGTTGAGTGTGTTAATTCTGGTCATAGTGTGTCAATAGAAAAAACAACAAACGATGCCAGTAACTGTCTTGGTTTAAATACATCAAATCTGTCAAGCAAGATTGACCTGAATAAAAAGATTTTTGACATTAAGGATAGTTTTGCAACCACTCTATCCTGTAGTGGAACTGGAGAAGATATTGTTTTTACAATAAATGGAAAATACTTCAGGTTTAATTCAAAGGAAGTTTCTATTAATGATATAATAAAAAAAGTCAATGCTGACACTACTATAAATGCCACCATGAAATATGATATTACCACCAACAGTTTTAAGATAGAGTCGAAAAAAACAGGTCAGACTACAAAGCTTGAAGTAGTGGACAAGGCTGGTAATTTCATGTCGGCACTTGGAATAACCGGTACTGAAAAAGGAACCGATGCCAGTGTAACTGTAAATGGTGTGGAAATAGTAAGATCATCCAATACCTTTACATATGATGGGTTGACTTTTAACATAAAAAATGATTATCCTGCTACAGATCCTAAGGATGCTACACAACCTGATGCAGATCCTAATGATGTTTCACAATCGACTACAGTAATAGAACCTATTAAGGTTACTGTTTCCAGTGATCCTGATAAAGCATTAAACTTTATAAAGGAATTTGTAGACAAGTATAATGAAATAATTAAAAAGCTTAATGATAAGATTTCTGAGAAAAGATATAAAGATTACTTGCCTTTGACTGACGAACAAGAAGCTGCTATGACTGATAAGCAGGTGGAAAAATGGGAAGAAAAAGCTAAGTCTGGTTTGTTACGTAATGACAGTATAATTTCAAATATTTTAACGCAGATGAGGTCTGCCTTGTATGCTGCAGTTGAAGGTTGTGGTATAACGTTAACTTCTATAGGAATTACAACATCTTCAAATTACGAGGATAAAGGAAAGCTTATATTAGACGAGGATAAGCTGAAAGAGGCGTTGGTTACCAAATCGGAGGAGATTGCCAGATTATTTACCAGTAGTTCGGATATAACCTACTATGATGCTATAAATAGTTTAGATGGTTCTAAGCTAAGAAGTCAAAGGTATAAAGAGTGTGGTATAGCCCATAGAATTTCAGACATAATTCAGGATGCTATCAGAACTACCACAGACAGAGACGGTTATAAGGGTACATTGCTTGAAAAGGCCGGAATAGCTGGGGATCGTTCGGAAACTAAGAGTGTTTTAGCTAAAGAACTGCTTAAGTATGATGAAGAGGCATACGAGATGAACAAAAAACTCACCGAGAAGGAAAACGCATTGTACAAGAAATATGCTGCCATGGAATCAGCTCTTAATAAGTTATATGAACAGCAAAACTGGTTGGTTCAACAGCTTGGAGGTTTCTGATAAAAATAGATAAAGTTGAGATATAAAAACTCATTTTAAGGAGGATATTAGCTGATGTTAACAAATAATGGATACAACCAGTACAAAGCAAATTCAATAAATACAGCAACGCCGGAGGAACTTACCCTGATGCTGTATAATGGGTTGGTAAAGTTTTTAATGCAGGCACAGTCTGCAATTGATGCAAAAAATATTGAAAAAGCAAATAATGCCATTTTAAAGGCACAGGCAATCATTGTTGAGTTTAGGACAACATTGGATATGAATTTTGAGGTTTCTCAGAATCTTGAGCTTTTATATGATTACATGTATAGACAGCTTACTCAGGCAAATATAAAAAAAGATAATACTATAGTTGAGGAAGTGCTGGGAATGGCAAAAGAGCTCAGAGATACATGGGCACAGGCTATGAAGCTTGCAAAACATTCTGTACAGACACGTGAAGCCATCGCAAAGTAATTTATTTAACACCTCGCAGCTTATTCAGAACGCGGGGTGTTTTGATCTTATTCCCCATTATGAATCGGTATGCTGCTATATCTTATTTGTGAATGGATATGTGAACAGCATCAGTATAATTAAAGGATAGTTGTGCTTAATATAAAAGCATAGTCAATAAATGTAGCATACATGCTAATGTTATTATGGAGACCAACTATGAATTGTCAAGAGAAAAATGATACTTACAGATAGAAACTTCGATAAGCGAAAAATGGGCATACAAAAATAAGCCTATGGATATAGACAACTGAATAAATGATTATTAATC
>Ga0134099_1000572_pt1 | contig 41862 bp, 39 predicted proteins | sample 10_taG_2_FD_105482 | JGI IMG/M metagenome (GOLD analysis project Ga0134099, IMG submission 105482) | Switchgrass degrading microbial communities from high solid loading bioreactors in New Hampshire, USA - 10_41_5_180_A2 metaG | ecosystem: Engineered > Bioreactor > Semi-continuous > Anaerobic >...
ATGCAGGGATAGGCACTTCCTTTCGACCAGAATTTTGTGTGGTAACTCAATTCTAATCGATGTGCCTTGTTCCTGCACTATTTTTTTCTCCGCGCTGTCCAATATGTATTGTAGTCCTACACCGGGGCATCATAATTCAAGGGCATTCCTATTGCGAACAGCTGCATTTGATGCTAAAATAAATAGATAAACCGGAGCTTTTTTTACGGGTTATATACCCGTGAAAGGTGATTGCCGGACAGTACGGGACGGTGTTATAGATGAGACATGGCTTTATAAAATGCGCGGCGGGAACGCCCGAGATAAAGGTTGCGGACTGCCCGTACAATGCGGAACGGATCATAGAGCTGATGAAAAGAGCCGCGAAAGAGGAAGTGCGCCTTCTTGTTCTGCCGGAGCTTTGCATCACGGGGTACACCTGCGGAGACCTGTTCTTCCAGCGCAGGCTTTTGGACGGCGCGGTTGCGGCTCTGGATAAAATAGCGCTGGCTTCAATAGGCATGAAAATGATAACCGTGGCAGGCCTGCCGCTCGCGAAAAACGGCAGGATCTACAACTGCGCCGCGGTCATCTACCAGGGCGATATTCTCGGCATCGTGCCCAAATCAAACATTCCAAATTACAACGAGTTTTACGAGTGGCGCAACTTCGCGCCCGCTCCGGCCAATAATTCCGAAATAACTGTCGGCGGGACGGATTATCCGTTCGGACAGAAGCTTTTGTTCGCCTGCTCGGATTTACAGGAATTCCGCTTTGGCGTTGAGATCTGCGAGGACCTCTGGGTGGGCATTTCCCCGTCGTCCTATCACTGCAGGGCGGGGGCGACTATAATTGCCAACCTCTCCGGCAGCAACGAAATCGTCGGGAAGGACGAGTACCGGCGGTCGCTTGTCTGCGGCCAGTCCGCAAAGCAGTTCTGCGGGTATGTTTACGCAAATGCCGGCCAGGGAGAGTCCACGACCGACATCGTTTTTGCCGGGCAGAACATAATAGCCGAGAACGGTATCCTGCTTGCGGAAAGCCCGCTGTTTTCCGGCGAACTGACGATCAGCGAAATAGATGTGCACCGTTTGGACGGGGAACGGAGGAAAATCTCGACGTTTGTTCCGGACGATACGGGCTACAGGATTATATACTTTGATATGACTCCGAAGGACACAAAGCTTACCCGCGCCTTCAGCAAAAGTCCTTTTGTTCCGGCGCCCGGACCGGAGCGCAGCCGGCGGTGCGAGACAGTCCTGTCCATTCAGTCGATGGGGCTGAAGACAAGGATTGCCCACACAAACAGCAGCTGCGTCGTGCTGGGAGTTTCCGGCGGGCTCGATTCCTGCCTTGCCTTGCTGGTTTGCGCCAGGGCGATGGACATGCTTCAGCGTCCGAGGAAGGATATAATAGCCGTGACGATGCCGGGCTTCGGCACAACCGATCGGACTCGCGGCAACGCCGAGAAACTTGTCGAGAGCATCGGCGCGACCCTTATGCAAATCGGCATAAATGATTCGGTGCTGCAGCATTTCAAGGATATCGGCCACAGCACCGAAGAGCGCAACGTCGTATATGAGAACGCACAGGCCCGCGAGCGCACTCAGATTCTCATGGATATCGCAAACAAGCACGGCGGCTTTGTCGTTGGCACCGGCGACCTGTCAGAGCTTGCGCTGGGTTGGGCGACGTATAACGGAGACCACATGTCCATGTACGGCGTTAACGCATCGGTGCCTAAAACCCTTGTCCGCCACCTGGTTGAGTACTGCGCCGACCGGACGGACAACGATTCGCTGAAAGCCGTGCTCCACGACATCCTCGACACGCCGGTTAGTCCCGAGCTTCTCCCTGCAGAAAACGGGCGGATTTCCCAGCGCACCGAGAGCATCGTCGGGCCATATGAACTCCATGACTTCTTCCTTTATTATGCGATCAGGTGGGGCTTCCCTCCTTCAAAGGTATTCCGCATCGCGTCCCTTTCGTTCAAAGGGGAGTATGACGAAAAGGAAATCCTCCGCTGGCTGAGGACATTTTATCAAAGGTTTTTCTCACAGCAGTACAAACGCTCCTGCTTGCCGGACGGGCCGAAGGTGGGCTCCGTGGCGCTTTCGCCGCGGGGGGATTGGAGGATGCCCAGCGACGCTTCCGCATCCGAATGGCTTGAGGAGCTGAACGGCATCACAGTTCGGTAATGCCTTCAGGCTTTGCAATTAATAAGACACATATTTCGCATATAGGTGGCGGGAAAAAGAAGGCTGGGAATAGGCTGAACAGTCTGTAACTTATTGGGGGGAAACCGATTGAACATTTTTATTGCGCTTCTTCTGGGGCTGATTCAGGGGCTTGCCGAGTTCCTGCCGATTTCCAGCTCCGGGCACCTGGTCCTTTTCTCGAATCTGTTCGGGCTTGAAAGCCCCGAGGAAAGCAATCTTTTCTTCGACGTGCTGCTTCATTTCGGGACATTGGTTGCGGTGTTCATTGTCTACAGAAAAGATATTGCCGACATGGTAAGAGAATTTTTCGCATGGATCGGAGACATGTATAAAGGCGGCCGCAGGATCGGCGGAGAACAGACCACTGTGCCGCCCGCCAGGCGCCTGATTTTTCTGCTCGTCGTCGCAACCCTTCCGCTGCTTCTGATACTTCCGGTCGAGGATCTGCTCGAGAGCATGCGAACGCGCCCGGCTTTAGTCGGAGCCGCGCTTATTCTGACGGGCCTGATCCTGTTCCTGAGCGATAAAATAAAGAACGGCCGCAAAACCGAGCGCAGCGCGACCTGGCTTGACGCGCTGTTTGTCGGCGTCTGCCAGGCAATAGCGGCGGTCCCCGGAATTTCCCGCTCGGGGACAACGATTTCGGCAGGCCTGTTCAGCGGGTTCGACCGGAAATTTGCGATCAGGTTTTCTTTCCTGATGTCGATTCCCACCGTTCTCGCGGCGACGCTCCTGACTTTTATCGACGCCGTAAAGGCCGGAATCGATGTTTCAATGATTCCCGTATATCTTGCCGGAATGGTCACGGCTGGAGTTTCGGGGTATTTTGCCATCCGGTTCCTCAGATACATAACGTCAAAAGGCAAATTCGGATTTTTCGCATATTACTGCTGGGCTGTCGGTGTTGTCACGATAATTGTCGCGGTTGCCGCTTAGCGGACAGCGCAAACACCGTCGGACCGGCTTCATGCATAAAGACGGGAAGAGCTTAAAGGCTGGATTGTGAAAAGGTGGTGTTTTCGTTGCCGGCAAAAAAGAAAACGACTGCGAAAAAAGCGCCGTCAAGAAAAGGAAGAACGTCGGGCTCCTCGAGGGCGGCGTCGGGCAAAATGCCGGTACGCCGCGAGGTCTGGAGCTTTATATGCTTATTTTTAGCCATATTTTCTTGTCTGGGTTTTCTAAACATCAAGGCGATATTCATAGATTTCTTCTCGGGGATACTTAAAGGTTTTCTCGGTTACGGCAGCTATGTCATGACCCTGATGCTTCTTGCCGCGAGCGTGATATTGCTTTTTCACCGCGGCCGCCCTGTCAGGCTGAGGGTATGGTGCTGCCTGTCGCTTTCGGCGGTATTTGCGGCGATCTTCCATCTTTTCATGAGCAAAACGGAGTATTCGGGCGGCATCGAAATAGTAAAAAAGCTCTATGAAGACGGAGCCCTCATGAAAAGCGGAGGAGTCATCGGCGGTTTGGCCGCGATCGGACTGAAGGTCGTGTTCAGCAAAATCGGAGCCGCCATACTTCTCATCGGCGGGGCTCTGCTTTTGTTTATCCTTGCATTCAATATTTCCGTTGTTGCGATACTGGAATATATATTTAAAAGGGAAAGACCCGAATATGAGCTTCAGGAGCCGGTAAAGCCTGCTTCAGGAGAAAACGGCCACAGGCATGCGAGGCCTGCGGCCGCATCTCCAAAACCGCACACCGTTTCCCGAGCCATAGACATTCCGCTTGACGACGGTCCCGCCCCCGCTGCGGATAACGGCACCGCAAAAGGCGAATCCTCCGGAGGATTCTTCAGAAAGAGGACGCCCGGGATTAAAACTCCCGACGAGGTCCTCAGGGAAAGCGATCAGGAAAAGACCGCGGCCGATCCTCTTGCCGCTACATACACCGTAAACGGTTCGGCGGCTCACGTTCAGACTCCTCTCCGGACCGAAAAAGAGGAGCCCGCCGATCGCCTGCAGTCCGCAGCCTCCGTATCCGCGCCTCTGGACCCCGCCGCGCTCAAACAGGAGGAGAAGCTGAAGGCGGCGGAGAATGAGGAGATCAAGCGCAGGGTTGCCGAGGAGATACAGGCCGGCATCGGCGCCGAAACAAAGGCAATGTACAATTATCCGCCCTTCAGCCTTCTGACGCCGGCGGACGAAACCAACACCACCGACGCGACGGCCGAGCTCAAGCTCAACGCAAGCCGCCTCACCGAGACCATTAAAAGCTTCGGCATAGAGGCGCGCCTGATAAACGTAACCCGCGGGCCAAGCGTAACCAGATATGAGCTTGAGATGGACCGCGGCATTAAGCTTACAAAGCTTACGAGCCTTGCGGACGACATCGCGCTGTCCCTCGGAGCTTCGGGAGTGCGCATCGCACCGATTCCGGACAAGGTCGCCGTAGTCGGGATCGAAGTGCCGAACAAGCTCGTTTCGACCGTCCGCCTGCGCGAGGTGCTCGAATCGAAGGAGTTCATAAACAGCCGGAGCCGCGTTTCCTTCGCCATAGGAAAGGATATAAGCGGCGAGTGCATTGTGGGCGATATAGCGAGGCTTCCGCACCTCCTGATTGCCGGAACAACCGGCTCGGGCAAATCGGTATGCATGAACTCGCTGATTATAAGCCTTCTGTATAAATCCACGCCTGAAGAAGTACGGCTCATAATGATCGACCCGAAGATGATCGAGCTCAACATATACAACGGTATTCCGCACCTGCTGATCCCTGTCGTGACCGATCCGAGGAAAGCATCGGGCGCGCTGCAATGGGCGGTAACCGAGATGATGAACCGCTACAGGCTGTTCGCCGAGAGGAATGTCCGCGACATTTCCCAATACAACGAAGTCGCCGCCGCAAGCGGTGAGTTCGACCGCCTGCCGCATATAGTAATTGTAATAGACGAGCTTGCCGACCTGATGCTTGTCGCCGCAAAAGAGGTTGAGGAGTCGGTTTGCAGGATTGCGCAGATGGCCCGCGCCGCGGGAATGCACCTGATCATCGCCACGCAGCGTCCGTCCGCCGACGTCATTACTGGCATTATGAAGGCAAACATACCTTCAAGGATCGCCTTTGCCGTCGCATCGCAGCTTGAGAGCCGCATTATCCTCGACACTACCGGCGCCGAAAAGCTCGCCGGAAAGGGAGACATGCTCTATTTCCCTCTCGGGGCGGGGAAGCCGCACCGCGTGCAGGGCTGCCTTGTCTCATCATCCGAGGTCGAGCGCGTTGTCGAGTTTGTCAAGAAATCCGGACAGGCGGATTATTCCGACGAGGTTATGGAGCATATCGAGCGGAGCGCAGCAGAAGCGGGCAAAGGGACGCCCGGCGCCGGCGAAGCCGATTCGGACGCCGACGAAATGCTGCCCCAGGCCGTCGAGATAATTCTGGAGACGGGACAGGCTTCGGTTTCCATGCTTCAGCGCCGCCTGAAGCTGGGCTATGCGCGCGCTGCGCGTCTTGTAGATCAGATGGAGGCGCGCGGCATCGTCGGGCCCTTCGAAGGGGCGAAGCCGCGCCAGCTCTTAATTACAAAGGAGCAGTGGGAAGAAATGAAACTTCAAAACCCGCAATACCAATAAAAAATATGACAAAAAGTAACATCCGGCGCGGTATTGTTGACTTTGCATGCCGTAACTGTTATATTTTAATAGCCGAACGTCGGATTACCGATCTTCAGTATTGATAATAGCTAATATTTGACTCTTACATAATTAAAGTATTTTTATCAGCAATGCAAAAGATAAAATAGACGCCTGCTTGCATAACGCTCAGCCAAAAAACATAGAAGTTATATGACTATAACTTGTCTGGGTGTTTACTGGTTCCGGACAAAGCAAAAGCCTGCGGGATGCTATAAAGGGGTATTGTGAAGATATGAAAAGAAAAACGGTTGTTATTGCGATTTTTTGCCTAGTAATAATTCTGCTTGCCGGATGCGGCAACGAGCAGGCACAGAACGGCGGAGAAAGCGTATCGAAGCCCGGCAGCTTTTCCGCCGAAGACATCGCTTTGAACATCAACGGGAAAACATTCCGCTGCGGTGAGGATGTAAGGCCTCTGCTTGCGGAGCTCGGAGACGGCTACAGCTACTCCGAGGCGATAAGCTGCGCTTATGACGGCATGGATAAGACCTATTCATACGACAATTTCGACGTTTATACCTATCCCGACGGGGACATTGACAGGGTATCGGAAATTACCGCATATTCGGGCGACGTGTCAACCGCCAAGGGGCTGAAGGTCGGGGACACCGTCGAGCGCATGGAGGAGCTTTACGGCAAGGGGTATTCCGAGGAAGGAATAACCCTGGTGTACGAGATTCCGCCGAAGCAGGAGAATGCGGAAGGAGCTTCCCTTTATGTGACCGTCGAAGACGGAGTTATCCAGTCGATCGCGATTACGGCGGAAATACTGATGGAGTAATACTTTTACGTTTTTAAACCGGAACATGAAATTTAGCGGACAGAGGTAATTTTGTTGAACAAGCGATTTTTGGCTGCGGTGCTTATTGCCGCCGCACTTCTCGGTTCAGTTGCGGGCTGCGGGACCGCCACTGGCTTATATATTGCAAAAGACGGTACTTATTATCGGACCAAAGACGGGACAAACCATGTAGGGTTTCTGGAAACCGAAGACGGAGTCCGTTATTTCCAGGACGACGGGAAAATGTTCGAAAATGGCCTGATCGAGATCCAGGGGGACATATATTTCTTTGAAAACGGACTTATGGTTACCGGATGGCACGAGGCAGGAGACCGCACCTATTACTTCGGCGAATCCGGCCGGGCTCTTCGCGGCGAGCATCAAATAGACGGCAGGTATTACCGGTTCGACGAAACGACCGGAGTGCTTGAGAGCGTCGGCGAAGATCCGGAAGATCAGGAGCCCTCCCCTTCGGAGGAGCCCTCCGCGGAGCCTTCTCCCGAACCGTCGGAGCAGCCGTCGCCGGAGCCGTCTCCGGAACCTGCCTCTCCCACGCCGGAAGCTCCGGACCCTGAAGAAAAATCAGCGGCCGTGGGCGAACTCACCGGAAACGAACGCCTCGACAAAGCGGTGAAGGAAGTCATCGACGAGGTGTGCGACCCCGACAAAGGCGCGGAATATAATCTCGGCGAGCTTTTCGACTGGATGGTCGAGAAACTGAAATACAAATACATTACCGTTGATCTTTCCAACGGATATACCGACGAGCTGGTCTACGACCTCGCGGAATACCTTATATTGAACCGCCGCGGATCGTGCGAGCACCAGGCCGCTCTGATGGCCGTATTCGCCATGAGGCTGGGTTATGAGTCGATGGTGGTCGCGGGCGAATTTTTGTCCGACGACAGGACGGAATGGGTGGAGCATGCCTGGGCTCTCGCAAACGTGGACGGATCATGGTATCACTTCGATCCTCTTTACGGCAGGAACCACACCGGAGGCCGCCCGCGCACCTTCTTTATGAAAAAGGACGCCGATATCGAGGCGGTCCACAGGTGGGACAGGGACGCTTACCCGGCCGCCGATTAGCAAAGCCTATCAATCAGGGAAGTGGGGATTCAATTGTTTGTTCTTGAAAAAATCGGGCAGTACGCGAAGACCGACAGGATCGCTCTGATTAACCGGGATGAGAAGCTCTCATACGCCGAGCTTGACCGCCTCTCGGATGCGTTCGCGTCTTACCTGCTGGATTCTTTCGGAGACGACCGCACCCCGGTCGTCATATACGGGCACAAGGAGACGCTGATCCTTCCCTGCATGTATGGCGCCCTGAAAGCGGGAAGGGGATATGTGCCCGTCGACATTACCGTCCCCGTCGACCGCGTCATGCAGATTGTGGAAGACGTTTCGCCCAAAGCGGTGGTCGATTTTTACGGCATCGGGCTTCAGTGTGGCGCGGAGGTTTTGTCGGGCTCGGAGCTTGGACGCATTCTTGACGAGTATTCCTCCCGCGGACCGGTACCGCGGAGCTTTTGGATTACTGGCGAAACTCCTGCGTATATTCTGTTCACCTCCGGAAGTACCGGGAAGCCAAAAGGCGTCCCGATAACCTGTGCCAATATCGAAAATCTCTACCATGAGCTTATGCCCTGGATGCAAACCTCGTCGGAAGGCGGCGTCATCCTTAATCAGATATCCTATTCCTTCGACGTATCGGTCGTATCGGTTTACATGGGTGTCTCCAGAGGCATGACGCTTTATACGATCGACAAGCATATGCTTGAAAACCTGGGCGAACTCTTTGATTATTTCGAAAAGTCGGAGTGCTGTTTCTGGGTGTCGACGCCTTCGTTCGCAGAGATGTGCGTCCCCTCCGAGAAATTCAACCAGAACCTTCTCCCAAAGCTTGAGAAATTTCTCTTCTGCGGCGAAATACTGACCCATAAGCTCGTCGACGAGCTGTTTTCTCGTTTTCCCAAAGCCAAGGTCATAAACACCTACGGTCCTACGGAAGCGACGGTGCTCGTCACCGCGGTCGAAATAACCGTAGAGATGGCGAATGACTCCCTCCAGATCCCGATAGGATATCCCTTGCCCGAAGTGACCTTCCGCATAGTCGATCCGCAGGGGAATCCGGTGCCGCCCGGCGAACAGGGAGAGCTGCTTATTATCAGCAACAGCGTCGGTCCGGGTTATTATAAACGCCCCGATCTCACCGAAAAGGCCTTTTTCAGGGACGCTTCTGGAAAGAGAGGCTATCATACCGGCGACTCCTGCTTTGAAAAGAACGGCCTCTATTATTACTGCGGGCGTCTCGACAACCAGATTAAGGTCAACGGCTATCGCGTCGAGATAGAGGATATAGAAAACAATCTGGCTAAGTGCAGCAATATTGCGCGCGCCGCCGTCCTTCCCGTCTGTGAGGATGAGAAGGTCGCTTATCTCGCCGCTTTCGTGCTTCTGCAGAATCCCGACGGAATGACGTCGCTTAAGCGCTCTCTTAAGATAAAGGAGGAACTGAAGCAATATCTGCCCTCCTATATGATTCCCCGAAAAATCGTCGCGCTCGACTCCTTCCCCCTTAATACCAACGGCAAGGTGGACAGGAAGGAACTCATGAAACGGCTTTGAGCCGCTCCGGAGGGTGAAAAATGACTCCGTTCAACGGACTCCTTTTCTTTTATATAATGGCGCTCCTGCTTATACCGGCGGTGGCTCTGGGACTGTCGGGCAGGCCGCTCAAGCGGTACGGCCTGTTTTTTACCGTGGCCATGCTTTTAACCGCGTTCGACACGTGGGAAAAGAGGCTGACGCTCATTTTTTTCTACCTGTTTGAAACGCTGCTTGTGCTCGCGTATGTGCGGGTACGCAAAAGGAACGGAGCCCGCCCGCTTCTCTGGCTGTTCGTCGCCCTGTCGCTGGCTCCCCTGGTCATTGTAAAGCTCGGCGCATTTATACCTGCGCTCGGCTTTATACACCTGCTCGGCATAAGCTATATGACGTTCAGAGCGGTTCAGGTTTTAATAGAAACCTATGACGGGCTCATAAAAGATGTAAAGCTTTTTGACTTCAGTTACTTTCTGCTCTTCTTTCCGTGCGTAAGCTCCGGGCCGATCGACAGATATCGCAGGTTTCTCTCCGATCTCGACGCCCGGCCGTCACGGGAAGAGTACATCGAGCTTCTCAAGGCAGGCATATGGAAGCTGATGTGGGGCGCGTTATTCAATTTTGTAATATCCTCGCTGATTTATACTAAATGGCTAGATAAAATACCGCAGGGCGGTTTCCTGAACACCTTGTCCTACATGTACGGCTACACTTTCTTTCTGTTCTTCAACTTCGCGGGATATAGCCTTATGGCAATAGGCGCGTCATATATCGTTGGAATCAGGGTTCCCGAAAACTTCAACATGCCGTTTCTCAGCCGCGACATGAAGGATTTCTGGTCCCGGTGGCACATCTCCCTTTCCACATGGCTGCGCGATTATGTATACACCCGTTATTGCGCCGCCGCGCTGAAGGGCGAATGGTACAAGGACAGGCGGACCGCTTCATATATCGGATATATTATAACAATGATGACCATGGGCCTCTGGCACGGCCTTACTTTGCAATATATCGTTTATGGAGCTTACCACGGTGCTCTGATGTGCCTGAACGAGATCCTTGACACCCGCTGGAAGCGGTTTAAAAAGCTCAAAAAGGAAAACCTTTCGTCGGTTCTTTTAATAATTATAACCTTTCACCTTTTCAGCTTCGGGCTGCTGATTTTCTCCGGAAGGCTTTTCTAGCGTACGGCCGTTTGGGAATGAGATTAGGAAGGTAAGCGCTCAATGGGTGAAACTTACTTTATTGAGACAGAAATCAACGGAATCGCAGTGAAGTTTAAAACATCCGATAAGGTTTTTTCGCCGCGAAACATTGACAGGGGCACCCTGGCAATGCTGTCTTTTGCAGATTTCAAAGAAGGAGACAGAGTGCTGGATTTAGGCTGCGGTTATGGAGTGGTTGGTATTCTGGCTTCCAAAATAGTGGGGCCGGAAAACGTGGTTATGACTGACGTCGACGAAAACGCCGTCGGCCTCGCCGCGGAGAATGCAATCATAAATAACGTCGGCGGCGTAAAAGTAATAAAGAGCAACGGGTTCAGGGAATTGAGTGAAACCGGATTTTCGGTAATTCTTTCAAACCCGCCCTACCATGCGGATTTTTCGGTCGCAAAGGAGTTCATTGAAAAAGGGTTCAACCGTCTGATCGTCGGCGGGAGAATGCTGATGGTCACCAAAAGGAAAGAATGGTATAAGAATAAGCTGACCTCGGTTTTCGGAGGATGCAGGATTCACGAAATAGACGGATATTTCGTTTTTGCCGCCGAAAAAAGAGACACGACGTATGCAAAAGCAAAAAAGGCCAAGGCTAAAAATAAATAACATAACGATTATATGCAAATAACAGCATGGCAGAAAGGAGTATTTATTGAACATCGGCGCCTGCTGTACGCCTGTTCAATAAAGATAAGCTATGGAAGACAAGATAATGGCGATCCTTAACGATATATGCGGCGCGGACGAGGGCGAGCTCGAGCCCGACACCGACCTTTTCGGCGAGGGAATACTCGATTCCTTCGGCGTCATCAACCTGTTTGTCGAAATAGAAAAGCAGCTCGGCGTAAAATTCGAGCCAACCGAAGTCACCCGCGACGAAATAAAAAGCCCTGCCCTGATTATACGGCAGGTATTGAAACGCGCATGAAAAAGCCTTTCTTGTCAGGTATTGCGCTCCTCGCCGGAGTTATCGCCGTGTTTTTCGCGGTGGCACAGGCGGTCGCCCTGTCGGTACCTCCATATCCCGACAGGCTCGGCGACGACAACTATACCGAAAAAATAACCGGGATATATCTTGTCGAACAGTCCGCCGCAAGGGATAACAACGTGATCATATACGGCTCTTCCGAGTTGAGGACGCTCAACATTTCGACGCATCCCGCCAACTTTTTCAAAGGGCAGCGGAACGGTATACAGGTGAACCTTGTGGGGCGCGGCTCCTGCCAGTCGCTTATTCACGCCATAAGCATTGCGGCGACAGGCGACGCACTGAAAGGGAAAAAGGTAGTTCTCATCACCTCGCCCCAGTCCTATGTGGAGGGCGGGATAGCACCAGACCTGTTTATGGCGAACTTCTCCGAACAGCAGTATCTCAGGCTGATGGCGGACGAAACGATACCGAGCGAAATGAAGCTCTATATATCCCAAAGGGTCAGGGAACTGTCGGACGAATACAACAGGATTACCGGCTCGTCAATGAACACATATAATGCGGCGGGAATAATGTCCGCCGATGCCGGGAAGGACGATCCCCTCACGGCCGCGAAGGACTTGGTCCTTAAGCCGTATTACTTGTTCAGCGGCTGGCTGATGGATTTGAAGGATAAGATTTCCGCGGGAGAGCTCATAAGGAAGGTCGGGCAGGAGCCTGTCGAAAAAGCGGCCGGCGGAGAAATTGACTGGGAGCTTGAGCTGGAAAATGCGATAGCCGAGGCGAAAAAGCTCACGGACAACAACGAGTTTGGCATATTGAACGATTACTATACCACTTATATCGGCAGGAAGCTCAACCAGCAGAAGGATAAAGACAAGGATCTCAGCTACAGCAAGTCGAAGGAATACGAGGACCTTAAGCTGCTGCTGGACCTGTGCAGGCTGAAGGGCATCGAGCCCCTGTTTGTGCATGTCCCGCTTCACGGCAAGTGGAGCGACTATACTGGCTTTACTAAAGAACGCCGCGAGGAGTATTACCGGAACGTCCGGGACATCGTAAGCAGGTACGACAATGTAAAAATGCTTGATCTGACCGGCTCCGAGTACGAGGAGTATTTTCTCTGCGACATAATGCATCTTGGCTGGAAGGGGTGGCTCGAGGTTGATAAAGCGCTTGACCGATATTATCACGAAGGTTAAGACCACGGCATACAACAGCACCCCGCTCCGCATTGCCTGTTACCTGTGCATCGCGGCCGCTCTGCTGCTGGCGTATCTTTTTTCCGGGGGCTCCGAGATCTCATTCGTATACAACGAGTTTTAGCGGAAGGGGCATAGCTGCGGCAATCTGAAGGATAGCCCCGACTGTAATCCGATAACCATGGCCTGGTTTTTTGAATAGGAGGAAATCAGTGAAGAAGATTCATTATCGCCCGAGTAAGCCTTATTCCATCCTGGGCCTCATTGTTGGAATCATTTTTATCGGGATTGGTTTGTTCGTGGTCATTCCTGCTTTCGGGCCGTTCGGCATCCTTTGGACTTTTCTGGCGGTATTTGTCACCGTCGTCAACGGAATGAACGTTTTCACGAAAAAAGGCGTGCCCACCGGCAGCATTCTAATCGAAGACGATGAAGAACGTAAAACAGACCGCGGGGCCAATTCCCGTCAGGTCGGATATGCCGCGGATAATGCAGACGGGTATATAAGAAAGGAATTAAACTTCAATCCCGCCAAGACGGAAATTGAATCGAGGTTTACGGACGGACGCGACGACGGGCGGGAAGGCAGAGATCCGGAACAGCGCCTCGCGGAGCTTTACCGCCTGTATAACCGACATCTCATTACCGAAGAGGAATACAGGCAAAAGCGCGCCGAGATACTGAAAGACATTTAGGAAAGCACATAAAGAAAACATATCAATCCAGGAAACATATATAGCAAAAGGAAGAAGCACAGGAAGCCGGGGCCTCCTGTGCTTTTGATTTCGGGGATCCGCTTATCTGCCGCAGCCTCCGCGTTGGCGGTTGCCCGCTCCGGCTTCGAACTCCTCGCGCTGGGGCGGGAAGAACTCGTCGACCGGGAACTCGATCCTTCTGAAGAGATCGCACGGGTTGTCTTCGCTGGAGCTGACGCATTCTTTCTCCGGCACGCAGAAGTCAAAGGCGGGAATGAGGAGCTGGGTGTCGCGCTCGAGCTTGATGATGCTGAACTGTCCGAGTGTGACCAAAACACGCTTTTCGCTGTCGCCCATAACCAGATCGTCGTTGAAGTTGTTTGCAATGGCTACCGGGAGCTCGTTGAGGTCGGCGTCGTATGTTCTCGGGCAGTTGCAGACCTCGACCAGTTTCATGCCAAGGCAGATGGGATCGACCACTTCGACGACCGCGATCGGCATGTTCGTGCGGGTCATCAGCTGCTGGTCGTTTTCGCCCGGGGTGAGGATGGAGCTGAATACTCTGGCGTTTCCTTCGCTGCCGAAGAGGATGACCCTCTTGTCGTGGGTGGCAAGGCCGGTGAACTCCTGGGGTCTGCCTACGCCGCAGAACGCGTCGCCGGTTACTTTGTAGAAGTACTTGACATCCACCGTATAGAAACCACGGTTAAAGGAGACCGGCTCCACATCGATGTATACCCAGAGCAGCTCTACTTTGCGGCATTTCACATTGATAGCCCTGTCGATAATAGCCTGGCTGCAGCGTGTGGGATAAACCCGAAGGTCGTCGAGGCAATCTTTATCTTTGCAGGAATCATATACCTTTCTTGTATGAATGCAGACTGCCTCTTTTATGTGCATGTTTTCAGCAGGCATTGTGTTACCTCCCAATGTTAAATTGAAGTGCATTCCTTCAATAACATTGTATGAATGCCCCTGAAATGCGGTTCCAATCAGCGCTTGTTTTCGGCTGTTTTCCTGAGAACGTCAAGAAGAAGGACCCATACCTGATGAAATGTCTCCAAATCAAGTTTTTCCTGGGGAGTATGGCAGTCGAGAATAGTCGGTCCGAGAGAGATTGCGTCGAGGCCGGGCAGCTTTTCGGAGAAAAGGCCGCACTCAAGGCCTGCATGGACCGCCTCGATATTCAGAGACTTGCTGAAAAGGTCCGCAAAGGAGTGTATGAATGCATCGCGGATGGGCGAGTTTTCGGCAAAGCTCCATCCCGGATACTCGCTCTTGAACTCCGCGTCAAATCCTAACGTGGAGGCAAGGACCCTGAGCATGTTCTTAACGTCGACCTGAATGGATGCGACGGAGCTCCTGGGTGAGAAAGTCACCCTCACCTCGCCGGTATCGGACTCAATCACGCCGAGGTTGACTGATGCGACGACAAAACCTCCCGCCGCGTTGCTGCGTTTAATCACGCCGTCCGGACCGAGGACTAGGAGACGCACAAGGTCCGAAGTCAGTTCAGGACCGAACGAACCCGCAGTCGTGTCGTTGAGGAGAGTAACTTCAGCGCGGAAGTCGGGGTCGGTCTCCCTCAACTCTTCCCGGATTTCCTTTTCCATGGCGGATATTATTCCGGCGGCTCCGTCCCGGTCGCTTCCCGACACAAAGATGAGATTGCAGTCGCTCTCGCGGGGGATCGCGTTGTCCTTCGCGCCACCGCATATTTTTGATATTTCGGTGTCGCCGTATTCCTGAAGGATGCGGTTCAGAATCCTTGCGAGTATCTTTATGGAATTGCCGCGGCCGTGAATTATGTCAAGCCCCGAGTGCCCCCCGACAAGCCCGCGGATGGCAACGTTCATTGTATATACCGAGTCGCGCTGTATCCTTTCGTATTTTCTGGTCAGGTTTACGCGAAGGCCGCCGGCGCAGCTGACGATTGCCGTTCCGAACTGGCCCCCGTCCAGGTTTATCATGGTCCGGGCCTTAAGCACCGAGCCGTCGAGCGCACCCGCGCCTATAAGGCCGACTTCCTCCTGTACTGTGAAAACGCACTCGAGAGGGGGATGAACAAGAGTATTGTCGTCCAGGACGGCAAGCATATACGCGACGGCGACTCCGTTGTCCGCGCCGAGAGTCGTTCCGTCCGCCCGCAGATAATTTCCTTCCCGTATCAGTTTAATGCCTTCCGCGGCGAAATCGTGATTTGTGCCCGCATTTTTTTCACAGACCATGTCTGTGTGGCCCTGAAGCATAACCGGCGGCATATCCTCCGCCCCGGGGCTTCCGGGCTTTTTTATCACCACGTTGTCGATATCGTCGCGGTACCATTCAAGACCGCGCTTTTCGGCGAAGGCGACAAGGTAGTCAGCTATTGCCTCCTCGTTTTTCGATGACCTCGGTATGGCGCTGATCTCCCTGAAAAACTTCAGTATGGAACTGTTTTCGAAATCGATATTCATAATCTCCGTTACCTCCCGGTTTATATGCAGCTTTGTACTATCTATTACTATCCTCATTTTACCGCGAAAAATACGGGCGTGCAATATAAACCCGAAGGCTTTGACCTCCTGAATGCAGCGTATAAAAGCTGTTAGCGTATTTCTCTGATAGTTGAATGCAGGAAAAATTTTCTAATTAATACTTGAAATTAGTAAATAATTCCTATATACTATATTTCGACAGCAAATACCAAATTATACCATTATTTACAGGAGGGCGACATAGCCTTGCCGTAAGGCGGTAGGACATTTGTCGCGGCAATCATGAAACTGAAGCTTATGCTGCTTGACGACAACAAAACATATATTGACAGGCTCGTGTCGGCTTTCAGCGTAAGGCAGGACTTTAGCGTGGAAACATACTCCTTCACAGATATGCAGGAAGCCCTGTCGACTCTGCGTAAAATCAGCGCCGATTTCTTTATCGCAAGCGAAAGCTTCGACATAAATCCTGAAATTATTCCCGAAGGCTGCGCGTTTGCCTATTTTTCGGATTCAGTTGCCAAGAGAGAGGTGCGCGGCCAGGTTGCTATCTGCAGATATCAGAAAGCGGAGCTGATATACAAGGAAATACTGTCCATCTATTCGGATCTGGTAAAGAGCGATACGTCAGGCCTGACGCCGGAAGGCGAACCAAAAGCCGCCCGATCAAGAGTATTAGTCTTTTTGCCGTGCAGCGGAGGCGTAGGGGCCTCGTCGGCCGCCGCGGCCTGCGCCCTGCGTTTTGCCCGGAGAGGAATGCGCGTCCTGTATCTGAACCTCGAGAGGTTTGGATCCTCCTCTCTGTATTTCGAAGCCGAAGGCAGAATGCATCTAGGAGACGTGCTTTACGCGATAAAATCTAAAAGATCGAATTTCGGGATGAAGATTAAAAGCGCGATCAAACAGGACGAGAACGGAGTTTTTTTCATCGAGTCATGCAGGGTGGCACCCGAGGTTATGGAAATCACGGCAGAAAACGCCGAAGAGCTTATATATGAGCTCAGGGCGCTCGGTCAATTCAATTATATCATCGCGGATATCGATATGACGCTGGAGGGGGCGTCGCTTGCAATAATGAAGAAGGCCGAAGCAAACATCCTTGTCTCGGACGGTTCGGAGGCATCTCATAAAAAGCTCGAAAGAATCGTAAAGGCAATGGAGCTCATCTCCGCCCGCGACGAGTTTGATTTTCCGACGCCATATTTGATGTATAACAGGTTCGGCAGCAAAAGCAGCGCAGACAGCAATCCTTTCGACATCGCTTTTCTCGGCGGAGCGCCCAAATTCGAGGGCGCGTCGCAAAGCAGGGTAATAAGGCAGCTTGCGGAACTGTCCCTGTTCGACGGACTTGCCGGGCCGGAAGTATGATGCGTCCCCGATGCCGCGGTTATGAAAGAGGACAGGCTTGCGGCCGTGGCCGAGGAAATCAGGCGCACGGCAATCGATACGCTCCCGCTGGGGTCCCTGACAAATGAGGAGCTTGAAGACCATATCGAGAGGATGCTGTCCGACCGGCTGATCGGAGAATATATTACGTTCGACCGGAAAATCTCGCTTGTTTCCGGCATCCTGAGTTCGATCCGGGGCCTCGGAATTCTTGACGGTCTTATAGCCGACGAGACGGTCACCGAAATCATGGTGAACGGGCCCAACAATATATTCATAGAAAAGGACGGCAAGCTTCTGCGCACCGATTTATGCTTCGAGAACAACAGACGCCTGGAGGACGTAATACAGAGGATCGTCGGGAAAGCGGGAAGGGAAGTGAACCAGGCAAATCCGATCGTCGACGCCCGGCTGTCCGACGGGTCGAGAGTCAACGTCGTTCTGCCGCCGATCTCCCTCTGCGGTCCGGTCCTCACGATTCGCAAGTTTCCCTCGATGCCGTTTACGATGGACAAGCTCATAGAGCTCGGTTCAATTCCGGCGGAGGCGGCGGAAAAGCTCGAAATGCTCGTCCGCGCCAAATACAACATATTCATCAGCGGAGGCACGGGATCGGGCAAAACCACATTCCTCAACGCTCTTGCCGGATACATACCGAAAGACGAAAGGATCATCACTATCGAGGATTCGGCCGAGCTCCGGCTTGTCGGAATAGAAAACCTGATAAGCCTTGAGACGCGCAATGCAAACTCCTCCGGCGCAGGGAGGGTGACAATGCGCGAGCTGATCCGGGCGTCGCTTCGCATGAGGCCCGAAAGGATCATCGTGGGCGAGGTGCGCGGCGAAGAGGCCCTGGACATGCTGCAGGCCATGAACACCGGACACGACGGGTCCCTGTCCACCGGACATGCAAACTCCACCCAGGACATGCTTTCCCGCCTTGAGACAATGGTTCTCATGGGAGCCTCCGGGCTTCCGCAGGATTCCATTCGCCGGCAGATTGCCTCCGCCATCGACATAATAATCCACCTTGCAAGGCTTCGTGACCATTCCAGGCGCGTGGTCGGGATTACCGAGATCTCCGGCTATCGGAAAGGCGAGATCATTCTGAACCCCCTGTATGTCTTTGAGGAGGAACCGGGCGGCACATCCGGCAGGGTTTTGGGAAAGCTCACAAGGACAAAAAACAGCCTTCTGCACGATCAAAAGCTAAAGCTGTACGGAATAGACGGCACTATATAGCGGCATGGGGTGATAAATTGAAGAAGGGCACCGATTATTTGTCGTACAGACCGAAGACGACGGAGAAAGCCGCTTGCGCCGCCGCCGGAACAGTTCTCGGCGCAGTTACCGGCTATATATTCTATGAGAGCCTTTTGCCCGCGGCGCTGGCTGCTATCGTCGGTGTTTTTGCGGCTGACAGATTCTATGTGCGGTACAGGACCGAATCAAGGAGAAAAAAGCTGATCCTTCAGTTCAGGGACATGCTTGAGTCGCTTTCCGCTTCGATCGGAGCGGGTTCGAATATCCAGAATGCCTTCGCCGCCGCCGGTGAGGACATGGAAATCAGATACGGCCCCGAAAGCGAGATCGCGCGGGAACTTCGCAGGATTAATGCGGGAGTTTCCGCAAACGTCAACATAGAGAAGCTTCTCTGCGATTTCGCGGAACGCAGCGGGATAGAGGACATACGAAGTCTTGCCGCTGTGTTTGAAACCTGCCACCGACTCGGCGGCAGCATCGGAGACGTCGTGAAGATGACATGCCGCGTCATTCGGGACAAGATCGATATACGCCAGGAGATTCTCACCGTTGTCTCCGCAAAGAAAACCGAGCAAAATGCAATGCTCGTGATGCCTGTTGTATTTACCGTTTTGCTTAAAAGCATGGGAGCGGGTGTCGCCGACATGACTTCCGCCAATGGAGTGCTGGCGACAACGCTCGCGCTTATATTATTCGCCGCGGCATATTTTATCAGCGGAAGGATCATGAGGATAGAGCTGTGATCGGAGGGCGATGCGTTTGGGAAAGATGGGCGCCTCCGGAATTGGGGCGGCGGCGTTTCTTGCGACCGTTTTGACTTTTCTGTTTGTCGCCGTCTGGCTTAAAGGCCGCCGCTTTTCGTTTTTGATCGACAACCTTGACTATCGGAAGCATCCGTTCAAGGACCTGTATCTGTTCGGCCTCGAGGCTCTGGACATGATCCGCTACGGATATTCAAGCCTGTACGACAGGAAAATCGAGCGATGCATGAAAAAAATTCACGGCGAGCAATACGCGGAGTATTACAGGAGGATAGCGATGGCGCAAAAAATCTCCGTATCCTTGCCGGTATGCGTTTTGCTTCTTGTCATATCGACGGTGATAAACGATTGGCTCATGTTCGTCTTTTCATTTATCGCCGCAGGTGGCACCGCATATTATTTCGATCGGGCGATTTACGACGTCATATCGAGGCGCGGCGAGTCGATAAGCAGAGAAATCCCCGAAGTTCTTACTGAACTTACCCTTCTAGTGAACGCCGGCATGGTGCTACGGGACGCATGGAGGAAAACCGCCGGGTCGGGGGACGGAGTCCTGCATGCGGAAATGCTTCGGACTGCGGAGCGCATCGACAACGGAGTTCCCGAGTTCGAAGCCTACCGGGAGTTTGCGGAGCGCTGCGGCGACCAGTATATCGATAAAATCATATCGGCGATGATGCAAAACCTGACCAAAGGCAACCGCGAGCTTGTCGAGTTTTTAAGAATAACCGCTTCCGAATGCTGGAGCCGGCGCAAGCAGGCCGTCCTCCGGAAAGGCGAGGAAGCTTCCACCAAGCTGCTTTTGCCAATAGGGCTTATGTTTTTAGGCATCCTGCTGATGATAATGCTTCCCATCATGGGAAATATCGCTTTCTGAGATAAGGAGGATCAGCATGAAAGAAAGACTTAAACAGATGAAACAGTATATCCAAAGCGAGTGCGGCGCCGCTGAAATAATTGCGGTTATTGTCCTCGTGGCAATCGCGATAATACTTGCCATCGCATTCAGGGAACAGATAGGGGAGCTTCTCTCAAACATCTGGAACGCGATCAACGGGAGAGAGAGCGAGATTACCGCGGATCTCGAGCTATGAACTGCACGAATTGCGAAGAGCCCGTGATAACCGACTTTTTAGCTGGTTCCATCGGATATAAACGTCCATCATTTGCAGGCGAATCAGGATCCGCGTCGGTACTTGAATACACCATAATTCTTCCGTTATGCCTTCTTGTTGTCGGCGCCCTTATAGTTTTCGGACTATATCTGTGCATGTACGCGGTTTTGGACTCGGCCGCCGACAGGGCTGTTGTAATTGTGCGAAGCATCTATTCCGACCCGAATTATCTTCGTATCGCCGACCACGGTTTTGACGACGGCGGGCATGACTATATTGGCATAAGGGAGCGCAGGGATTTGTACGGTCGCTGTAAAAGCGAACCTTACAGGTTCCTGTACGGGGGATTCGACGCAGAGTCGGTGCGGCAGGCCGCGTCCGAAAAGATGAGGTCGGTATTGGGAAGAGCCTCTTTCCTCGACGTGTGGAAGGGGTTTGCCGATATCGACATAAGCTTTTCAGAGAAACCGGATTTGCTTGGCAAAAAAATATGTGTCACAGTCAGCCGGGGAACGGAGCTGCACGGCATATTCGGGAAGCTGTTCGGAGAGTCGCATGTTTCGCTGAAAGCCTCATCCGAGGCGCGGCTCTCTTGCCCTCCGGAGATGATCAGAAACACCGATTTTCTCCTTGCCCTTTTCAAACGTTTTACCGGCACCGACATACGGGACAAAATCGAGGCAATCACGTCAAAGGTAAAATCCACGTTCTCAGGAAATTGACACAGCCGAGGTAATTATGTATTTCTTTTGCAGATGCAGGGGTTCGATATCGCTCGTCCTGCTCATCATACTCCTGCCGATGATGACATTTGCCGGCCTGATGATTGACATATCGAATCATTACCTGGCCAAAGCAGTAGTGGAGGGAGCGGGCGAGCTGGCTATCAACACCGCGCTCGCGGATTATGATACCATCCTTAAGGATACATATGGGCTTTTTGCCATGTCCCAGTGGAGTTCCCTGCTGCAGGATGAGTATTACGACAGGCTGCTCGATCATTTTGAGTCGGCCCTGCGGCCGGACGGCATTCTGAGCGTTTACACGGAGAACTTCAGGGTTTCGGCCGTACAGGAGAGCAGTCTCGCCAACCCGGAAATACTTGAGAAAGGCATAATCGAGTTCATGAAGTACAGGGGCCCCGCCGAGGCGTGCCTGAGCCTTGTCGACTCGCTTGAGATGTTCGAAAGGCTTAACAGCAGGACGGCTGTGGCAGATAAAAAGATGGCCGTTGAAAAAGAAGCCGCGGGCCTGTCGGAAAGCTGTGCCCAATTCCTTGAAGCGATATTGAGATACGGAGAGCTGCAATCGGATTTTATCAACGGGGAGCGTTCCTTTATTAAACGGCTGGAGAGCCTTTCAGGCATCAACGATCCGGAAAGCGACGAATACAGGGAGGCCTATGAGGCAGCCGAAAACGAATTCTCCGGGATTTTCCTGGAATCCCCCGAAAATCTGATAGATCATGCCATAACGCTGGGCGAAAGGGTAAAAAGTGAAATCGCAGGTGTGTCCGAGGCAAACACGGCTTTCATAAACGCCCGGGAGAGCTATAAGGAAGCTTTGGAAGGGGAAGAGGACGGATTTTATCTTGCAATGCGGGAAGAAAGCGAAAAAAATTCGGCCGGTTTTTCCGCCGGAGATGTTGACGAAATCATAGAGCAGCTTGAAGCAGGTAAAAACTATCTGCTGACGCGCAGAAACGGCGGTATGGACGGTTACCTTAGTTCTCTCGGAAGCCTGACACCGGGAATTATTTCCGATACAGTTTATCTCAAACCGATTGGCGGCCTGATTAATATAAACGGCAGGATTGTCGGCACACCATCCTTTTATATGTACCTCCTTTCAACATTCGGGAAATCAGGGGGCAGCGATTCGTCCGAATTCGGAGACGGCAGCATCCTAAAGGAAAATGTCGGCGCACTGAACGAGCAGGCTAAAAAGAAGGCGTCTGTGGACAAAGCCTTCGAGTACGCGCTTGAGCTGTTCGAAGATGTGCCGTCCGGCTCGGGTTTTGCCGACCCCGGGATATTCAGGTCGGTCGACGGGAAGGATGCCTTCGGCGCCGCCGGCCAGTTCGTAAATACGTCCGCCGCCGTTTCGGAGATGTTTTCTCTGCTGAAAGAAGGTTTGGAGGGTTTACGTGACAGCATTTATATAACCGAGTACGTAATTAATAATTTCTCATACCTTACGACCGACGCCGAGCAGACTACGATGACCGGCGTGCCTGTGGATCCGGATCATAACAGACTATACGGGTGCGAAGCAGAGTATATTATCTTCGGCACCAAGGGATGCGAGGAGAAAAAGTTTCTCTGGTTCACCACGAGGGAGAAATCGGGGCCGGAAGTCAATATTGCCACCGCCAAGGCTTATATATTTGCCGTAAGATTTGCGTTCAACAGCATATTTGCGCTGACCGACGCGTCGATCGATCAGATGACCCTGGCGCCGGCTTTATCGATTCAGGCCGCATCGGGCGGCATCTTTCCCTACCGGCTCGCGCAGCTCACACTAAAGCTCGCGCTGGCGCTGGCCGAATCCGCCGCCGATCTGGAAACCCTGACCGAAGGCGGCAGGGTGCCCTTGATGAAAACATCGTCGACATGGCGCTTTTCGGTCAACGGTATGATCGACGCGCTTAAAACCAAGGTTACGGAGGAAATCACCGAAGCCGCAAAGAGCGCGGTGGATAAAGGGACGGGGATGCTTCAGGAGCTGGTCGACGGGGCATTGGAGGATGTCGATATGAGCACAGAGGAAATTGTGAGCGGCCTGTCGCGGGACATCGAGATTTCCCTGAAATCATATCTTGAGGAGGCTGCCGGCTCGATTGCGACAATTGTCAGAGCACGGGCCGAAAAAGCGTTTACCGGGATTTTTACCGAAGGAAGCTTCAACCCCGCAGACTTTGCAGACTCGGTTAATAATGAGGTGAGCGCCCTTATAAGCGGATATGGCGGTGACATAGAAGCCTTCCTCAACGAGATATGGCCTTCGGCCGAAGAAACGATGCTTGCAGGTATAACCGACACGTTAAGCGCCGTTGCGGCGGGCGCAATGGACGGACAGACGGGGCTTGCGGTTGAGGAAGCATTGTTCGGGAACGTTATGACGAAGATATCATCTTATATTTCGTCTTTTCTGGACGGGATTTCTTCAGAAATAACCGGCAGAGTCCGCCGGATCACGTCATCCGCCGGAGACGAGCTGAAGGAGATCATACGCGAGAATGGAAACCGACTGTCGGAGGAAGTGTCGTCCAGGCTTGCGGAAAAAACGGCCGTCATACTGAACAAGTATCTCCCCGAAAAGGATTCTCAAAAAACCGAATCGGAATCGCCGGATAATAACGGATCAAGTTTAAACGAAACCATTATCAGTTTCTCATACAAGGATTACCTGAGGCTGTTTCTCCTGCTAAAGCTGAGCGGAGAGCAGAGAAACGAAGTGCTCCTCAGGATAGCCGACGTTATACAGCTCAATGTTTCGATTAGACACAGGGAGGGAAGCCGGTTCCGCATGGCCGAAGCTTATACATATGTGGAAATAGAAGCCGACGTTCGCACAAAGCCGCTCTTCCTGTCATATTCTGCGGATTTCATGAAAGAGAGATATCATGCGATTGCGGGGTACTGAGAAAAAAGAATGCTCCGGCGGTTCCATTACCGTAGAAGCATCTGTTTCAATGGTGTTGTTCACTTTAGCCATCGTTTCCCTGTTGTCGATCATAAACATCTGCAGGTTGCAGTCGCACATAGGAAACGCGCTAAACAGAACCGCGCTGAGTATTTCCGAGTACTCATACTTTTATTACGTGAGCGGAGTCTATTCCGCGGCATCGTCCATAAAAAGCAGTGCAGCCGGCGACGGGTTTTCTCAGGATAAAATTCCGGATATGGGAGATCTATTAGGATATGCCGCCGGACTCCTCGGAAACGACGGAAACGATGCAGCCCAAGCCGGGAGCATATCCGAAGCAGTGCAGAAGTTATTAGAATCCGGATTATCGCAAGGATTGGAAACAGCCGAGTCGGCGTTGATCGCGGCGCCGATAACCAGGCTGATGTTTAAGGAGAATTTCGGGGCTGCCGGAGAGGACGCGGATGCTTTCCTGAGATCGATGGGTGTATCGGACGGCTTGGACGGCCTGGATTTCAGCCTTTCAGCCTTCTTTCCGGCGGAGTCCCCGTGCGACATATGGCTTTCCGTCTGTTACCGGGTGAAGATTCCGTTTTTAGGTGGACTCAGGATAACGGTGCTGCAGAACTCCAGGACGGGTGCCTGGCTTGGCGGGGACGAATCAAGATATAACCTGATCGATGGCACAAGCGGCGGAAACAATCCGGAAAATACAACAGAGGCATCGCTTTGGAAGATGCCGGCTTTTGAACGGGGCCTGAGGTTTAGAGAAGCATTTTCAAGTTCCCAATCTTTTTTATCGGAAGTTGAAGGGATGAGAGGCGTGATCGGCTACGATGCCGCTTCGGATACCTACTACAACTGTGTGTCAATAAACACCTTCAGCGAAAGCTATAACTCCGGCGGGTTCAACGAAGCCGCGGCCTGCGAGCACACATTGAGAAAAATTAAAATCACGGTCTCCGAGGTTTCCGCCCGCTCGGAAGAAGGAGCACGGTCAAACATCGAATACACCGTGTTTATTCCCGAGGACGCTTCCGATGCCGTGGCCGCGGAGATCAGGAAGTATCTCGAAGAGAAGTCGGTCCCGATCGAGGAGGACTACCCGTCCGTAAATCTGATTTTCAGAATTGTAAAAGCGGGAGGAAAGGCAAATGAGTGAGCGGGAAAGGCAAATGAATGAGCGGAAAAGCCGCCGTAAAATCTTATTCCTGTCGTTTATATGCGCGCTGGCGGTTCCTCTGTTTTTTGCTTCCATGCTGCTTAGTGGTAACAATCTTGTCTGCACTCTAAGATTGATATGTACATATCTGTATCTTATTCCTGTTGCATATATCGATCACAAGCATAAAATCATTCCAAACAAAATCCTCCCGGTGGGAATAGCATTTTCGCTTGTCTTTTTCTTTGTTGAGGTTTTCGTCAACAGTGAAACGGCGCTTACGGAATTAACGTCTTCATTGACGGGCCTTCTTCTCGGCGGAGGAGTGTTTGCGCTGGCGTCCATATTGTCCCGGGGAGGCGTCGGAATGGGGGACATAAAGCTGTTTGGAGTACTCGGATTTATGCTTAAATTCCAATATGCCTTCAGCCTTATTTTCTTTACTTTACTGTGTGCGTCTTTATACGGCGCTTATATGCTGGCGTCAAAGAAGGCAGATTTAAAAACCAGGGTTGCGGCCGCCCCGTTCGCGCTTGCGGGAATGGCCGCCGCAATCATTGCCGGGGGCTGACGCTTTGAAAAAGGCTATAAAGACGGCGATAATATTAACCTCGGCGGCGTTGCTTATTTCTGTTGCATGGGTCGCTTTTGCGATCGAGGTACGGACGCCTAAAGTAAATACTGATATAAAGAGATACCTTGAGCTTGCGGAAGAGCAGTCCGCCGCTGGGGCATATGGATCGGCAATACGCTGTTATCAGAGGGTTGTCGAGATGGAAGACACTATCGAATATCGGCTGATGCTTGCCGAAGCTTACCGGCTCGGCGGTGACCGGAAACAGTACATAAATGCTCTGAACGACCTTATCGACGCCTATCCATACTCGGTTGAAGCATACGAAAAGCTGGCCGAATGCCATTACCAGGCTTCCGATTACTCCAAATGCGCCGAAATTGTAATGAAGGCCGCGGAAGCGGGGCTCGGATCGAAAAAGCTTGATGAGTTGTATTACGGCAGTGCTTTCAGATACTCAGTTATTGATGAAAGGTTTGACGACGCCGGAATTTTTATAAATGGACATGCCGTCGTTAAATTCGATGGATATAGCCGGCACGTAGACAGGAGAATGAAAACAGTGGGAACCTGCTATGATTCGGCCGATGTGTTTTTCGGCAGCACATCCGCTGTAGAAAAAGACGGCGATGTTTATTTTGTTGACCAAACCGGCCGGAAATATCTTGTTCCCGCTAAAAAATGCCTGCATGCGAATTCCTACTCGGAAGGGAAAGCCGCTGTCCGCTGGGAAGAGGGGTACGGTTATATTGATATCTTCGGAAAGCCATTACCCGGATTGTACCTTTATGCGTCAAGCTTCCGGGATGGCATTGCCGCTGTGAAGGACCGGGAAGGGTGGAGAATTATCGGACATAACGGAGAAGCCGTCTCGGCGGAGCATTATGACGATGTAAAGCTTGACGACCAGAACACGCCGGGCTGCGGCGGTATATGCTTTGTGAAAAAAGACGGTTTGTATCGGATGATGGACAGTTACGGAAAAATAATCGGCGATCTGGGGTTCGAAGACGCAAGGCCGTTTATGGGTGACCGGCTTACCGCCGTCAGAATTGACGGGCTTTGGGGCTTCGTGGACCGGAACGGCAAAATGGCAATCAAGGCGCAGTACGAAGACGCCCGTCCCTTTTCCGAAGGTCTGGCAGCCGTAAAGCATCAGGGCGCCTGGGGATTTATTGACGCCAAAAACGTGATGGTAATCGACTGTATCTTTGAAGACGCAAAGTGTTTTTCGGATAACGGAATGGCGCCCGTTAAAAAGAACGGATACTGGACTTATATTCAGCTGGACAAATGAGGTGGTTTTATGCAGGGCTTCCGTTATGAAAATAGAAACTCGAATACATTTCTTGTATACAGCATGCAGCCCGGAGACGATCTCGACGCCTTTTCGCTGGGCATGGTTTCAAACAACAGGATCCCGGGACTTCTTCCCCTTTTGTTCACGCAGATGAACAACGAAAGGCAGTTTCTGTACAACGTAACTTCAAAAGTCAGCCTGCGGCAATACATTTCGGGTAAAATGACAAGAGACAAATGCATAAAGGCTTTTGAAGGAATAGCAGAGGCTTTCCTTTCCTGCGGCGAATATATGCTGAGCACTTCCTCGCTTCTTACCGACCCGGATTTCATCTACATAAATGTCGGAACGGGGGAAGCTTCCCTTGTGTGTCTTCCGACTCTGGGAAGGAAAGAACTGGACGACATGCCGGGTTATTTCAAAAGCATATTGTGCAGGATGGTGTTTTCCGAGGAAGAGAACATCGACTACCCGGCCATGATTCTTAACTTCCTCAATAGAAGCGGAAACTTCTCGTTGCCGGAGTTCAGGAGTTTTCTTAATACAATAAAAAAGCAGCCGGACAACGGTACGCCGCAGACCGATCAGATCCGGACAGACACGGAGGATCAAAACACAGGCAATGATCCTTCAGCAAAGCAATCGATTATTAGCAAAGGCAAAGACAGTAAGAGCGGTAATGGAAGAAAAGGAAACGCGGAAAGAAAAATCGGTTTTGATTTATTAAGCCTGTTTGACTGCTTTACGGGCGGCAAAAAGGCAGAAAAAGATTCTCAGGCCGGAATAAACTTCGCAGTCCCCGGGCTGCAGGCCCGTGCAACCGAAACTGAAGATAAGCCGAGGCCGAATAAAGAGCCTGTCTTTTTGGGCGGCACCACATATCTTACGCCCGACGGCGAATCTGAACGGACAATGCTGCTCAGAGACAGCGGACCTCCGCCGTCGAATCCCGAGCCGTATCTGATCAGATTGAGAACGAACGAGAAGGTAATGATACGGGGAGAAACGTTTAAAATCGGGAAAGAAAAAAGCTATGTCGATTACTTTGTCGAAAACAACGCGACGGTAAGCAGAAGCCATGCGGATATAGTCAGGAGAGAATACGGTTTCCGCATTATAGACAACAACTCCACAAACCACACATATGTCAACGGCCGGCAAATTCCGAGCAATGAGGAGGTCCCGCTGGAAGACGGCGCGAGGATCCTTCTCGGCAGCGAGGAATTCACGTTCCATATCACATGAAGGCGATAGGCTATGCATGCTCCGCACGGAGTTTTTCAGGACGCAACGGAAGCGACAGCCTTTCCCTCCAGATCTGCGAGGCGGAAGGGGAAAGGGCCGCGTTTGCGCTGATTGCCCGTGCCGGAGGTGAAAGGGAGCATGCCGACGTCGCGGGCGCCACCGCGGTAAGGATGTATCGCGAATGGTTCGGGGCTCGTTTGCGCGGCTTCTTCGGTACGGGTTTTGACTCGGACCAAATACATTCCGAATTTATGCGGATAAAACGGGAATTGAGCAAAAGGGTATATGATTATGGAATCAAAAACCGCATCATGCTGAAAATTGACGTTTCAGCGGCTCTTTTTGCCGAAGGCGCCTACTGCATATATTGCGGCGACGAGACATGCGCAATAAAGCTGACTCCGCAGTCTTGTGAAATGATTTCTGTTCAGTATTGTGATGAAACGCCGCCTGATTACTGCAGCGGTCAAGCGGCAAAAGGCGACGTCTACCTGCTTTACACAAAGGAAATAGGCGATATCTATTCGCCTGAGACATTGAGAAAATGTTTTATGCCGGAAAAAGCAGGGAATATTCTGACCGTGAGAATGCGGCTGTCGCACCTCACCGAAACATGTACACGCCGTTATGGACTTGGAAATTCATCCGCCATACTTGTTCATTTTCCGGAGGACTGAAGCCGAAATGCTCGAGTCTGGTATGACGATCTGTGAAAAATACAAAATTATCAATGAGATCGGAAGAGGGGGAATGAGCCGCGTTTTCCTTTCGGAGGATATCGTCACCGGAGGAAGAAAAGCGATTAAGGTTATCAGCCGGGAACTTGAAAAAGGCCGGAATTACGTCGGTTTAGCTGTAAAATCGGAAATTGAAATGTTCGAAAAGCTAAACCACCCGGGGCTCCCGAAAAAGGAAGAAGTCATCGAAACCCGGGATATGGTTCTTATCGTAATGGAGCACATACCCGGGGTTACGCTTCAGAGCCTGATTGACGAGTATGGGGCCCAGCCGAAGGCCGCTGTTTTGGACTGGGCGGTTCAGCTGTGCGAAATTCTCCATTACATGCACACAAGATATCCTCCCGTGGTATATCGCGACGTCAAGCCGTCCAATATAATGCTCCGGCCGGACGGCCGGATAATGCTGATAGACCTGGGGGCTGCCAGGGAATACGAGCCTTCGAGTTCGGAGGATACGGTATTGCTCGGCACACGGGGTTATGCCGCGCCGGAGCAATACGGCGGGAAAGGGCAGTCGGACCCGCGAACCGACATATATGGGCTGGGAGCGACATTATATCATCTGCTTTCAGGACATGATCCGTCGAAACCGCCGTATATGAGACGCCCGCTCTCCGGCTGGAACCCCGATATTCCGGCTGATCTTGAAATTCTCGTGCAAAAATGCACGAAGGCAAACCCCGACGAGAGGTATGCTTCGTGCACTGAAGTCACCGCCGAGCTGAGAAAGCTTCTGAAAAACGAGCGTAAGCCGGAGCTCGGACACACTGAGGTAATATGTTATGAAACAAAGCGCCGTTACAATATGGAAACCGATATAACAATCGTGTACACAAATAAAACCATACCATAAAGCTGTTTGCTTTAACGCAAAGAAAAACGGAGGCTGTCATGAAGAACCCGAGGAACGAAATAATTCGAGGAATTATCCATGAGCGGAAAACACAGGGAATAACGCAGATTGAGCTTGCGAGAAGGCTGGGAACAAAGCAGAGCAATATAAGCAGGCTTGAGAGCCAGCAGTATAATCCGTCGCTGGAGTTCTTGAACAGGGTGGCGGCAAGCCTTGGAAAGGAGCTTCACATAGAGCTGCGCGAACGCACGGAATAAGGATGGTCATATTTCATACGCATGAATGCAGGCGCACGCAAAAGGCTATTTATTTTAACTGTTAACGGCTTCTTATGAGTCTCAGTGCTTTTTCGTATTTGCTGAGTATTTCGCGTTCGAGCTTATACTTTTGTGTAAAAAGGTCGCAGAGAGGAGCAAGCGCCTCGGGGGCTCCGAAAAGGAGCTCCAGTTCCAGTTCGTAAAGAGGCGCGGACTTGCCGGCTGCGAATATTGAGCCTTTGTCTATGGCCAGGTCGACAATTACGCCGTCGGGAAGCTTGAGCATGGCGGACCTGCGCAGAAATTCGATCCTGCAGCGCTCGACAAGCTCAGCACCCGCGACAATATCGAGAATCTTAGGAGGGGCTCCCTGCTCCACCAGGAGGGGAATCCCCTCTTTTATTGTGCTGCAGATGCACTGCCATTCGTTGCGCGAAAAAAGATATCCCGTCAGATCAACAGCCGATGTTTTCAGGGAAACGACGGAAATATCGCCCTCGCGGCGCAGACGCAGGGACCAGCGCAGGTTCGACAGGGTGTTTGAGGGAGTGTCGTAGTAGACGGAAGTCATTTGGGTGTGTTTTATCCCGTTTGACATATATCCGGTTACCATGGGATCCGCAAGGATTTTTTCGGCAGTGGAATCATCGGAAATATGAAGCTTCATTTCGAGCTCGGTAGGCATTTCTTTTTCCTCCCTCGCAATACAGTATGTGAGCCGGTCCGACCGCTCCCATTATACCACCGCCGGTGAAAACGAGTCAAATTTATTTATATCTTCCTTGTGGTTTTTCCGACGTTTTTCATCCGGGACAGGCTGTATAATTCTATCACACCGGTGTTCAGAAAACCGAATGGGGGAGGGGAACGCATGAGCGGAAAGCACACGGGGAATGTTTCCGGAGCGTGGAAGGCAGCCGTGAATCTGTCGGCCAAAATATTCGGTCATCCTAAGGCAAGAAACGCAGCCGAGTATTTCCTGAGAGCGATGCTCGGATTTGCGGTTTCGCAGGCGGTTATCTTTAATGAGTATTCACCTTTTGGTATAGGATATGCGGCGGCATCCGGAAGCACGCTCGGCGGCATGTTCGGTGGCCTGGGAGTCATCATCGGATATACGGCCTTATGGAGGATGGCCGACAGCCTGAAATATGCCGCGGGAACCATTCTGACCTGTGCTGCGATTTATATATTCAGAAGTTTTCCGCTTTCGTCGGCAAAATTCTTTGCTCCCTTTGCCGCGGCTGCTTCGACGGCTTTTGTCGGATTTGTATTTGTTGCGGAGAGGGGATTCCGATTTACCGATATAGTGCTGTTTATCACCGAAATTATCCTTGTGTTCTCTTCGGCTTTTTTCTACGGGGAGGCTCTGTCGCAATCAAAAGGGACGACGGCTGTGAGCCGCGGAAAGCAGAGGGACGCTGCGACAGCCAAAGCCTTTTCGCTTTTTATTCTGACCGCCACGGTCCTGATATCCCTTGCGGATGTTGAACTGATTGCGGAGATTTCCGCAGGCAGACTCGTGGCAGTTATTTTCATTATGTGCGCCGCACTGAGAGGCGGTTTTGGGATTGGCAGCGCCGCGGGTGTATCGATGGGAATGGCCTTCGATGTGGCCGGAGGCGGAGGTTTTTACAGCATGTCATACGGATTTTCAGGCCTTATCGCCGGAATAGCCGGGAAAACGGGCCGCCTGGCAGTCGCCGTCGCATTTGCGATGACAAATGCAGTGGTGGCGCTTGCCGACAGCACCAACGGAGTGAATGTGCCGTCGCTTTATGAAGCCTTTGCGGCATCGGTGATTTTTATATTACTGCCGGAAAAGGTCATACCAGAGTTTCGATTTCTCCACGATGCAAAGTACAGGAATCCTTTACACCAGAACAAGATGACGGCGCTTCTGAAGAGAAGGATCGGCGGCGCGTCAAAGGCGTTTCGCGAGCTGCATGAGGCGGTTAAAGCGGCAATCGATCAAACGGCAAGAAAGAACACGCAGGATATTTCAAGGGTGTTTGACAGAGCGGCGGAAAAGGTGTGCAGGGGATGCGCGCTTAAAGGCCTCTGTTGGGAACGCGACTGCATGAATACATATAATCTGATGAACGACCTGGCTTCCGAGCTATCGAAAAAAGGCCAGATAACGGTTAACGATATTCCGGAGTACTTTGTCTCCAGATGCCTAAAGCCCGGGGCTCTCGTTTCAGCTATCAATGCGGAGATGAAGTCGTTCCTGAACCTTCGGCGCTACCGGAGCAGGATCAATCTGAACCGTGGAATCGTGCTCGGCCAGTACTCGGAAGTGGCGGCGATACTGAAAGGCGTGGCTGAGGAAGTGGCCACCGGAATTGAGGAGGATATTGACGCGGGTATTGTGATAGAAAGGCTGATAAGCGACGTGCATGATCCTTCGGTGCTCGTCTGGAGAAACAGTATCGGTCGTCTGAACGTCGATATCGAGGCAAGAAACCTGCAGCCTCTTTATGACAGACTTGATGAGTTTAAACCGGAGCTTGAGAAGGTTCTGGGGAAAAAGATGGGAGAGCCCGAATACACAAGCGATATATCGGGAGACAGGATCAGGGTCAGGGAATGTGAGCCTTATTCCGCAAGGATAGGCGTGGCGGCCCATAAAAGAAAAAACAGCAGCATGAGCGGAGACTGTGGAACTTACTTCAAAACGGAGGACGGAGTCCTTTATGTCATTTTATCCGACGGCATGGGAAGCGGAAGGGAGGCGGCGATAGAAAGCGGTTCGGTGGTACGTCTTCTGGAAAAATTCATACGTGCGGGCATCGAGGCCGACAGCGCGCTCAGAACGGTCAACTCCGCCCTGATGCTCCGCAATATCGACGAGGGCGGATTTGCGACCCTTGACCTTCTGGAGATAGATCTCTTTACGGGGGAAGGGTGCATCTATAAATGCGGAGCGGCTCCGTCATACGTAAGCGACGGAAAAAAAGTGAAATGCGTCTCAGGCAAGGTCTTTCCGCCTGGCACGGGAATACTTCCCGTTATGGCCGACAAAACCGAACTATCGCTTGCCGAGGGAGGAGTTCTGGTAATGATGTCCGACGGCGCCTATCTGCCGGAGAACGACGAATGGATCCGACGGGAGATTCTGGGTAACGGGACCGCTTCACCGAAGGAATTGGCGCTGAAAATAGCGGGTTCCGCGGCCGAAAAAAACAAGGAGAGCGACGACGCGACCGTCGTGGTAATAGAAATATCTCTGCGAGGCTGACAATATCAGTTATTTACGGTTTATCTCTTATATAGCTCGCCAGCGGACGTATAAAAGGCGCCATTCGTGGGAATTATAACCAAGGCATGCAATGCCGGGAAGGGGGCGCCTATGTGGTTAAGGGCATAAATAAGCGAGTAGTTGTAATTAGGCCTTCGAATAGCGAAATATTTGAGGAAGCCATTTTTATAGTTCGGGGCGAAGCGCTGAATGAGAAAGGTTATACGGCGGACGATTTGATCCGGGAAGCCTGCCGGGCGGCGGATGCCTATATGAAGAACGGGACCTCAAAACAACGCCGCCTGTCGAAACTTCCGCCGCCCGTATTTATGCTCGCGGGGGCAGCCATGACCGCAATCGTATGGATTATAACCTCAATTTGACGCATTACAGCGCATTACGGCAGGAGACAAAACTTACAGATTTTGTCTCCTGCTTTTTGAGTATGTAATTATTGGCAATATACAACTATTTCTGATATAATAAGGCCATGAACATAATTTTCCGTCTTTTTAAAGGAGTTATGTTATGGCAAAAGCTGTTGAAAACAGGCAAAACGGCATAATGGATTCGTTTCCGCAGTTTGTCGGGAAGGAAGAGCTTCTTGCCAAAGTGATCGAGTTCTTCCCGTATCCCATTGAGATTTATGACCCGGAAGGCACTACCGTGCTGGTTAACAAAGCAATGCTTGAAGAATACCATGTTTCCGATCCGAGTGCGGTTATCGGCAAATATAATATCTTTAAGGATCCCGTCATAATCGCATCAGGCAAGATGGAAGTGATAAAGCGGGCTTTCAGTGGGGAAAAAGTCTTTTTTCCCGATGTGAAGGTCCCTTTGGAGGAGATCACAGAAAAGTATGCGATAAAGGACCTCGATCTGGAAGCCGTGTATCAGGACATAACGGTTTTCCCGATTTTCAACGATATGAATCAGGTCGCATATGTTGCGGCATTATTGATAAACACCAGAGTATATCGCGGCAAGGATGAAATCAAAAAGGCCAAGGAGTACATAGAAAGCCATTGGACGGAGAGGTTTGACCTGGATAAAACCGCAAAGGCGGCATGTCTCAGCAAATCCCATTTCGCAAAGCTGTTCAGGAAACATACCGGTGTTACACCGTATGAGTATTATGTCAATTATAAGATCGGCAAGCTTATGGAAAAGCTTCTTGACGACAACCTTACGATTGCGCAGGCGTTTGCAGCATGCAGCATGGATTATAACGGGCATTCCGCGAAAATGTTCAGAAAGAGGGTTGGCGTTTCCCCGTCGGTATACAGGAAAATGGCAAAATAAAGAGATATAAACGACAGAATTTAACAGCTGATGTCAGCCTGTAACAAGCATGTATAAAATGTAAATCAGGCTTCTTTTCTATAAAAAAAGATTATCTTTACTTATAATAAGCATATTCCAACTATCTTTACTGATTTTCCCCAAATAAAATATGGATGGCACCGCTGAGGATAGCCTGCTTTTTTGCGGAAGGGAGCGCTTTTATGGGCGAAAAAACGAAAGAGGAGCTGTTCGGAGAGCTGTTGGCTGAGCAAAAGACGCCGGAAGAAAAAACGGAGACCCACGACCAAATTATAAGAAAGTTCCAGATTCTTTTCGCTAACGGCGAGCTGTTTTCCAGGATCATTGATTCATTTCCTTATCCCATTGCCATATTTACTCCGCAATATACGCTGGCTTTGGTAAACAGAGCTTTTTTAACGTCGGCAGGAATCGGGGATAATGCTCCGGGAAAAGAGAAAATACGTATTCTCCGGCGAAGAATAAACGACGCAAATTTGGCAGCGGCGATAACACGGGTTTTAGCGGGAGAGACGTTTACTTTGGATATTTCGGAAGATCCGTTTCTGATGTTTACGGAACATAAGCAGCAAGTCATACCGGAAGAGAGACAATTTACAAAGGCCGTCCTGTTTCCCATACCCGGAAAAGACTACAAGATTACCCACGGAGTTCTTTTGTTTTTACCATAAACGAATTTGAAAGCTCAAGGTGTCGTCGGTTGTGAATAACTCATTAAATCAAAAGGAGGAATAGATTATGTCTAAATATATAACAGGAGGTTTTTCTGAATGAGCATTGGCATAAACCGCATTAAGAGGATCATTTCATTTATCATGGCACTGCTTCTGTTCCTGCTTGCGGCCGGCTGCGGCCCGGCGGGGGAGCCCGCCGGCGGCAAACCGGCGAAATCTGAAGCATCCGACGTCCCGCAGAAAAATGACGCATATGAAGACGAAGACACCAGACCGGATCCGGGCGACAACAACATTGATCGTGACGATGATGATACCGCCGAATTGGTGATAACCACGCCGGCGGAGGCCTACGCCGCGTATTCGGTAGCAAAGAACGAGCTTGTTTCCCTGATAACTGAGGCTCTGACGAGCAATTCCGGACTTGCGCTCGAATCAATGCATATGATGGGTCCTGTGATGATCGATCTTCTGGTTTTACCCGCCAGCCTTATGGGCCTTGGCGAGATAGCTGCGGCAAGCGGCCTGTCGGTTATAGGCGCTACCGATGTAACATACTCGGAAAACGGCAATCAGTACAAGATCACATATTCGGACCAGGAAGGCAAGAAAACCGAGTTCACGGGGACATACGACGCGGCTAAAGACGCGTTTGCGTGCGAGGTATTGGCTGACGACGGAGGAAAGATATATTACGAGTACCGCAGGACGCCCTTCGGGTATGTCAGTCAGGTTTACAACGTATCGGAAGATGAAACCGAATTGTTCCAGTTTTCCATACACGAAAAAGGCGGCGTTTTGGGGATTTCCTATGTGTCCGACAAACCTGCTGCGCTTACCGGGAATGAACCCAAAGATTTCCCGACCGACTGCCGGCAATGGTACTCTATTGACGGCACCACTGTCACCGGAGTGGCCAGCGACGGCAGGGAATTTGAGTTCGAGTACATCCCTGAATCGGAAACATAATGATTGAAAGCCCGCACGACTGTAAAGGCGCAGGTGTCTCTGAGTAAATACAAGTACATAAAGAAGCTGTCTCACTAAAAACAGTCAGTTTTCAGTGAGACAGCCTTTTTTCAGTCTTTTATCTCATCATTGCTTAGTATGGATAAAATCGTTTTTTCATCATCCGTACCGGCCTTGATAAGGCAATAGTCTTTTGATAAATAACGGTGCCCATCAGATCATGATGCCCGATCCAGATGCATTACGGAATCTCGTTTATTCATCATCTTCACCTCTTTCAGTTAAAACGATCAATATGTACGATAAAGGGTGGCAATATCTATTTAGTAGAAAAGCAAATTAGGACAAAGTACACAAGTAAATGTCATGCGCAGCCTAATAATATAGTAATATTTATACCATATATACCAGTAATTTCAATATGCAAAAAATAATATTTTTGTTGCTTGCACCTTTCAGCAATGAATATGTTGGGAGTTAGCATGAACGTATCAATAGTTATGCAATCAAAAGAAACGGGCAAAGCATCAAGGAGTGCTTTGCCCGTACTCTTCACATATTTTGATTTTTATTTACACCTAATATCTCTGATTTGCTATTCTGAAATTGCTTAAAATTTGCTCCTCTAACCGGGTGCTATAAACTACTCGGAAATGCGGTTTAGTGAGACAATATTTTCAAGAGTGGCGAAATTATAGCCTTCGGGGAAATCTTGTGAAATCGTGTAGCTTTTGATTACGATAACCGCATCGTAGGTTAAGGTTTTACCTTCGTCTTCGGGTGCGATGTCGAGCATTTTAACGGTCTCGTCGTAATTGTCTATTCCGATCCAGACTTCTCCGGTGTCGTCCGAAGGCAGGGGAAGGAGCGAGGCGCTTTCTTCATCGGCGCGGAAGTATATAAACTTGCCCCACTTTGCATATTCGTTGTTGTCAAAATACAAGGTGCCGGTAAGAGTGGCTTCACCTGCGAATACTATCCGTAAATTCTCACCGTTGTTTGAATTGCCGGAATCGATTTCGACTATTTCAAACCCGGCGACAAAATCGCCGACCTCTGCTGTGGAGACGTCGAATTTATTTTTCGCGTCCGGAGCCATACCGATGAGCCCATAAGAACCTGAACGGGAACCCTCGTCGGATTTTAATCTCGGTTCCTCCGGAGCAAAAGTCGGCTGGGGGATGGGGGCGGCTTCGGGTTCAACGGTATCCATTGCAACAGCACCGTTATCGTTCCCGGAACCGGCTTCCGCTGAAGCCGCGGTAAGCTTGTCGGATTCGGAATCGGGCGCTGCAATGCTGGCATTATTAGGTGCCGATGTGGAGCCTAATTTAAAAGCTCCGCTGTATATAAGAAGGGCGACTGCCGCGGCGGCTCCGGCAACGGTGAAAATGTGGGGAAGGAATTTCTTTTTCAGCGATTTTCCGCTTTTCTCGAGTCCGACCTTATGCATGACGTCGCTTGCGAAGTTCTCGGGCGGATCCACAAGAAGATCGTCGGACATCTTTCGGACCATCATGTACAAATCGAGCCGGTCCCGGCATTCGGGGCAGACAGTCAGGTGTTTGGCAAGCTCGTCTTCCTGTCCGGCGGTAAGCATATCATCGACCTTGAGATTGACCAGGTCTTCGTAATATTCGTGGTTTTTCATGCTTTATCACCGCCTTTCACCGGGTTAGACGACAGAAAGTCGGTAATGTTCCCGCTTTCGAGAAGCGCGGAACGAAGCTTTTCCCGAGCCCGGAAAAGACGGGATTTGACCGTCCCTTCCTCAATAAGCATAATATCGGCAATTTCGGCATAGCTTAATCCGTTCAGCTCGCGCAGGATGAATATTTCCCTGTGCTCGTACGACAGGGTGGAAAGCGCCTTTTCTATGGCCAGAGAGATTTCCGATCGGTCAAACTCCCTGACGGGATCGTAACGTTCGTCCGGAATAGATATCTCAAAGGATTCGTCGTCATCCGACTGTTCCAGGGGAACCTGACGGATCCGCCTGGAGCGGCGGTTAAGATCGATGCATAAGTTTGATACGATTCGATAAATCCATGTTGAAAACTTGGCTTCGCCCTTGAAGCCTTTCAGAGACCGGTACACGCGTATAAAAGCCTCCTGGGCGACGTCATACGCATCGTCCGGATTGCCGACAAGACGGAGCGCCATCGTGTATACGCGTTTTTCATATAGCTTAACAAGCTGCTCGAACGCCTGCTCATCGCCCTTTGCGGCAAGCTGAACAAGCTTTGCTTCGTCACGCATCGGCGGCACTCCTTTCACATTCCCCGGCTCACCGCAGGTCGCGGCGAACTCCCTTTGTTATGGTATATACTTCGTCGGCCGAGGAAATTTTTGAGATCTTCTCTTTATAATAACCCGAGTACGGAATTCCTTTAAGATACCAGGAGTAATGCTTCCGCATCTCAAGACACGCAATATGTTCGCCTTTAATGGAAAGCATCAGCTCAAAATGCCGCAGAGCCATGTCGCAAATCTCATCGATCGTCGGCGGAGAGGGCGGCTCAAATCCGTTGAAAAGGGCCCTTGTCCTCTCGAAGATCCAGGGATTGCCGAATGAAGCTCTGCCTATCATTACAATATCGGCTCCGGTGTATTTTAAAATATGGACGGCGTCTTCGGCGGAGAAGACGTCTCCGTTGGCAATGACCGGAACTGAGACGGCATTTTTAACATCGCGGATCGCGTCCCAATCGGCCCTGCCGGAGTAAAGCTGCGAGCGCGTGCGTCCATGGATGCAGATTGCGGACGCGCCGGCCTTTTCCGCCATACGGGCAAACTCCACGCAGTTGACGGATCCTTTATCCCAGCCTTTGCGAAACTTGACGGTGACCGGAACGGGACTTCGTTCGACAACGGCGGAAATGACGCGGAATGCAAGCTCCGGATCGCGCATGAGAGCGGCGCCGTCCCCGTTTGCGACAATTTTAGGAGTCGGACAGCCCATGTTTATATCTATAAAATCCGCTCCTGAATAACCGGCTGCCAAAACAGCCGCTTGTGCCATCGTTTCGGGATCGGATCCGAAGATCTGAGCCGCGGAGGGATGCTCATGTTCACCGATCCGCAGGAGCTTTTTTGACTTTTCGTCGTTGTATATCAAGCCCTTTGAGCTGACCATTTCGGTATAGGTAAGCTCCGCTCCTTTTTCGCGGCAGATTGTGCGAAACGCGAGGTCCGTAACACCCGCCATCGGAGCCAGGGCGATTTTTACGCCTTCAAGAGGATTTTTCGGCAAAAAGTTAAACCACCTTCCGGGATCAGTAACGCAGAGGATTCTGGCCGTATTTTTTAACCTGGACTATTGCAAATGCCACTGCGGCAAAAGCCAGGACGGTCATAAGAATCTCGAGAAGCAGAACACTTGTAATAACGCCCAAGGTATATAGCGCCGGAGGAACATATACGATAATAAGCATAACCATTGCGGCATACAGATAAGCAATATGCGATCTGTGCGTAATGGCGAGGTGGGTGATAATACCCGTAGCAACGAAAATAAGGAACAGCATGATTTTCTCGTATCCGGCGAAGAGAAAATCGGCTGCGGATGAGTTGCGGAGCGCCGCGACCGCTTCGATCATGGCCTGCCTGCCCGCTTCTTCGGCTTCCGCGAGAAACGCCTCTTCCCCCACTTTGTTTATCTGCAGGGCGGCGATGAAGCTGTTCACCATCGGCTGCGCGGTGCCGAGGATCGCGCTTGCGCCTCCGCATCCCATGCCGATGGCGATTCCGGTTCCGACGCCCGTATCCTGATTAAGAACCATGCGAACGGCAACGCTGAAGCCGGCAGTATAGAAAAGCGCGTGGATGAACGCGTAGTATGCCGCATAACTGAAAACGGAGGAGTTAACTAAATTATAGATAACCGTGGATAACTCGCCGACTATAAACGAATCAAACAGGCTCATCAGTATCGTATCGAACACAATATACATTAAAAAGCCAAGGATGATGGCCGAGAGATTCATTGTATATTTTCGTATCAGAAATATCGCTATGGCGATAGGAACGACTACAACCATAACAATACAGGCGATCATTGCAATAATTGAAGAAGTCGGTATCATGTCAATAACGGTTTCCATGCGGGAGCCTCCTATCGATTACACTGTTCTTCCTATATCACGCCTTAAATGCATGTTTTCAAACTTGATGGGCTCGACCGCTTTGTAGGCGGCTTCGATTGCGTCGGGCAGAGAGTCGCCAAGGGCCGTTACCCCGAGCACGCGGCCGCCCGATGTCACATACTCAGAGGAAGTTCCCGGTTTTAGCTTTGTGCCCGCATGGAAGACGATCCCGTCGGACTCTTCAAGTCCGGATATATCATACCCGGTTGAATATTTTCCCGGATAACCGCCGCTGGCGAGCACCACGCAGCAGGAGGCCTTATCGTTCCACTTAACATCCAAACCGGACAGTTTTCCATTCACGCAAGCGGCCATTATGTCAAACAGGTCGCTTTCCAGACGCACAAGAACCGCCTGCGCCTCCGGATCTCCGAAACGCGCGTTGTATTCGATAACCCTGGGTCCTTGCGGCGTGAGCATCAGGCCGAAGTACAAAACGCCCTTGAAAGGTCTTCCCTCAAGTTCCATAGCCCGAAGAGTGGGGATAAATATCTCCTCGACACAGCGTTTTTCAATCTCGGGAGTATAATGAGGCGATGGTGAGATGGCGCCCATTCCGCCGGTATTCGGCCCGCGGTTTCCGTCATAGGCGCGCTTGTGGTCCTGCGAAGAGGGCATGGGAAGGAATGTCCTCCCGTCGGCAAAACAGAGGACGGTCACCTCGGGGCCGGTAAGGTACTCTTCGATGACAACCGTACTGCCGGCTTTGCCGAAAACACCGTCCGACATCATGGATTTTACCGCGTTTTCAGCCTCTTCAACCGTCTGGCAGACAACGACGCCCTTGCCCAGGGCAAGACCGTCCGCTTTCACGACGATTGGAGCGCCTTCTTCGCGAACATATGCGATGGCCGGCTCCACATCGGTGAAAGTTTTGAACCTTGCCGTAGGAATACCGTATTTTTGCATAAGGCTTTTTGAAAAAGCCTTGCTGGATTCGATTATTGCGGCGCTTGCCGTCGGCCCGAAAGCGGGGATGCCAAGCTCTGCGAGCCTGTCTACCAACCCGAGCGAAAGAGGATCGTCGGGGGCCACAACCGCAAAATCTACCTTCTCATCCACGGCAAGCCTGCACTGTCCGTCAAGATCGGTGGCTTTAACGTCGGGGAAACAGCGCGCGTATTTTGCAATTCCCCCGTTGCCCGGGGCGCATATTATCTCGGAAACCTTCGGGCTTTGGGAGAGCTTCCACACAATCGCATGCTCCCTGCCGCCGCCGCCAACAACCAGTACTTTCATTGAATGCTCCATTCATCAAGTATTAAGTTGCAAATTTCTTTCAAAATAATATCACATTTCAGGCGGTTTTACAATACAAAGTCAAGGTGCGAGGGGCAGGCAATTGTAGGACTACAATACATATTGGACAGCGCGGAGAAAAAAATAGTGCAGGAACAAGGCACATCGATTAGAATTGAGTTACCACACAAAATTCTGGTCGAAAGGAAGTGCCTATCCCTGCA
>Ga0134099_1000585_pt1 | contig 41255 bp, 33 predicted proteins | sample 10_taG_2_FD_105482 | JGI IMG/M metagenome (GOLD analysis project Ga0134099, IMG submission 105482) | Switchgrass degrading microbial communities from high solid loading bioreactors in New Hampshire, USA - 10_41_5_180_A2 metaG | ecosystem: Engineered > Bioreactor > Semi-continuous > Anaerobic >...
GCGGGCCCATCTTGCACCGGATTGCTCCTTTGATTACTCCAGGATGCCCTGGTGTAATGTTATGCGGTATTAGCACCGGTTTCCCGGTGTTATCCCCCTGTGCAAGGCAGGTTGCCCACGCGTTACTCACCCGTCCGCCGCTAAGATCAGTCAAAGATAAATCTTCAACTAATCTCCGCTCGACTTGCATGTGTTAGGCACGCCGCCAGCGTTCGTCCTGAGCCAGGATCAAACTCTCTAAAAAAAGTTTTGCTTTTATTAGAAAGCCTTTTTGGCTCTTATTACTTTTCACTGACCTGTAGTTAAGCAAATTTTATTTGCTTCAACAAGTTACTCATCTTCAGGTTCAAGACTTTTGTCTCTCTCCCGTTGAATTAACGAGTTCCTTTTTCATACACTGTTTACTTTTCAAGGTCCAACCTCTTTTTTTGCCGCCCCGCTCGGAGCGACTTTTATATCTTATCACGCTGTCTTAACTTTGTCAACACTTTTCGTTAACTTTTTTTTGCTCCGGCGCTTTCAGCACCCAACAGCCACATTCTACTATTAGTATCATGTATACTGCCTTACTGCTTGTTCAACGACCGGCGCTTGCGACAGCTTTTATATTGTATCACCGGTTTCATATTCATGTCAAGGGGTTTTTTTAAGAAATTTTATTTATCTTTCAATACTGCCTTCAATTTCTGTAAGTCCGACAAATAGACGTCTTTCAGGCTTCTATTATATAAAATGCTGGCAGGATGATACAATGGAAATAGTTTGTATACCCTATCCATTACATCTATATTCTGAACCTCACCATGACTTGAGCCAATATTTGCACTGAAGTTCCCGGTCACGGACTTCAGTGGGACATTACCCAAAGTTACTATTATTTCAGGCCTTACTATATCTATTTCTTCAAGTACATATTTTCTGTTTGATTCTATTTCTTCACGTGTTGCCGGCCTGTTTACCTTACGGCCTGTTTTAGGATTAAACTTTGACAGTCTGAATTTAATAGCATTGGTTATAAATATTGAAGCTCTCTCAACTTCCAACACTTCTAAAAATTCAGTAAGATTCTTGCCTGCCATCCCTACGAAAGGACTCCCCTGCATTACCTCATCCCTACCGGGAGCTTCGCCGATAAGAAGTAGTGCGGCATCAAGACTCCCTTCTCCAAGAACAATTTCATTATCTTCAAATTCATTTCTATATTTACTGTATAATGTGTCAAGCCGTTCCTGTTTTGTCATATGCACTCCTCATTTATTTTTATCTCATCCAGCTTTTCCTTTACTTTTTTAAAATCTTTCCACATAAGTATTTTTTTTGAATCATCCCTGAGCAGTGCGGCCGGATGAAAAGTTGGCATAATCCAATATCCTTTTTTATCAATCCATTGTCCTCTTATCTTCGTTATCCTGACATTTCTGTCAACTACATACTTTACTGCTGTTGATCCGAGGCAGACAATTATTTTTGGTCTTATCAGAGCAACCTGGTTCCTGAGGAAGGGAATACACTGAGCTGCCTCCTCATCAGTCGGCACTCTGTTTCCCGGTGGACGGCATTTTACTATATTACAAATGTAATAGTCTTTTTCCTTTATCATCATTGCGTTAAGGAGCAAATCGAGCAGTTTTCCGGCAGGACCGACAAAAGGCAGACCCTCCTTATCCTCCTGTTCACCTGGTCCTTCACCTATGAGCATCATTGGCGCATGTATATTGCCCCTGCCTATAACTATATTAGTCCTTGTTTCTCCTAAATCACATCTTTTGCAATTTGTACATTCTCTGATTAATTCTTCCCAATTTAACATATAAGTTATTCCCCATTGGCATTGAGCACTTTATCTGTTATGCGGCTCATTATTTCCCCACATTTGTCGTTTATAATAACCTGAGCCCTGTCATCGTAGGGAGTAGATGACTTATTTATTAATATGAGTTTATCGCCTCTATAATAGTCCACCAGCCCTGCAGCAGGGTATACAACCAAACTGGTGCCAAGAATCATCAACACATCCGCCGATTGTATGTATGAGACCGACTTGTCCAAAATATTATAGTCCAGTTGCTCCTCATACAGTACTACGTCAGGTCTTACCGTACCTCCACATTCATCGCATAGAGGTACCGGTTTTGACATATCCATTACATATTCAAGGTCAAATTTTTTCTTACATCTCATGCAATAGTTCCTGTTTACAGATCCGTGCAGTTCCAGGACATTACTTGAACCCGCGGCCTGATGAAGGCCGTCAATATTCTGTGTAATAACAGCTTTTATCTTACCCGCCTTCTCAAGCTCAGCTAATGCAATATGGCATTTATTCGGCTTTGCGTCCATGTATACCATATTGTTCCTGTAATAGTCATAAAATTCTTCAGTATGGGACATAAAAAAGCTGTGGCTAATTATATATTCGGGTGGATATTTGTATTTTTTATTGTTGTTGTACAGACCGTTTGCGGATCTGAAATCAGGAATGTTGCTTTCTGTGGAAACACCCGCTCCTGTAAAAGCAACAATGTTATAAGAGTCTTTTACCATATTGATAGCCTTTTTCAGCGAATCCATCTTCATCAACCCTTTTTAATAAATACTTAACACACATATCCGGCTAATGTTTGGATAACAGCAATATAAGCCCATACATATAGTATATAATATCTGGCTAATATATACAAATGGTCTCATAGTTATGTTAGCTCATTGTTATGCTAATTAGGAGAATAATTCTAATACATCGCAATGGGACAGCTTCTCTTCATAGAATATGGGTTAAAACTCTGCTTTACAATCCTGTTGTTTTTGTCCATCTCCAGTACTGCGTGGTGGAGGAAATTGTCCCTTATATAATATCGCATATCTATAAATATGTATCTTTTTATGCTTCCATTTTTTTCACAAGCAATATGAGACAAAGGAGTAAATTCACTGAAAAATTCTCCTACCTGCGAAACAACAACTTTGTCCAGTGCCTCATCCGGAAGCTTATCCAGTTTCTTTATTATTCTTACGCCCCTGCAAAGCATATTCTTCTCGCCGACAATATTATACCTGTCAGTCTCAAGTATAAAATGCCATCTAAAAAATCCTGAAAGTGAAGGTAGAAGACTAATAGATTTAAAGTCACTGCCAAATATTTTTACAAGGCCTCTTGTTGAACCAAGTCTCATAATAGCTCTCACTGCAAGATATACCGGTACCAATCCAATAAATATATTCTGAAGTACATTACCACTTAATATATAGCCACCTAAAAGCCCCAGCAAAAACGGGTCAAAGGTTAACAAAAGGCTCAGTGAGAATCTCTTTTTTATTACCGGCCAGAGAAGTTTTGCCCCATATGAGTTAAAAAGATCGATAAATGCATGGGAAAGGCCTCCTAATGCGGACCATAAATATAATTCCAACATATTTACGGTAGGGAAAATGACCTTTAGTATGGCAGAAATAATAAGGGCTGAAACTGCAATACCCGGTATTGAGTGTGTTACTCCCCTGTGATTTTTTAAATAAGCGTAATCGCCCCATTTTTGCATTACTATATCTATATCAGGAAAAACCGCTCCTGCTATTATTCCTATCGTCATTGGATTTGACATAACTATACCGTTTCCAGATAGCTTGGAAACGGCCATTCCTATTACTGCATGTGTAACCGGATCCATATATTACATAACCTCTATCTATAAATTTTCTATAAATTTTACCAATATAAAGCATTATAGCACTGTAAGCTAAAAAATACCACAGGCTAATTATACCAACATGCTAATTATTTAAAAAAACTTATTTTTTAAATAGTTATTTATTTAAAAAAATTCTCATCTATAAGTTTCCTGGTCTGATTTTTATTATAAATAAAGTACCAGATATTATTACTACGTACTGACCTTCCAGGCGTTGTATATACTTTAACGTCTTCGCTTGTCAAATTTATAGCACTGCCTATATATTTTCTTATATCCCCAATTTTTATATTTGTATTCATATGGTCCTTAAGAATCACAAATATATCATCCGCTTTTGATATATACCTCCAGTTGAGTTTTTGTTCAATAAGTTCTTTAAGCAGATCCTGTTGAGCTTTTATTCTGCCCAGGTCTCCGTCATCATACCCTTCATTGCGCTTATTACCCTTTCTGTATCTCACAAATTGCTCAGCCTTTTTTCCATCAAGCAATTGGCGGCCTTTACGTAAATGTATGTGCAGATCCTGTGTCGGGTCATCGTAATCCATATCCATTGGCACATCTACATAAACACCCCCAAGGACATCTATGATTTTTCTAAAGCCTTCAAAGTTTAGTGTTAAGTAATAATCAACCTTAAGACCGGTCATCCTTTCTACCTGTTTTATTATAAGGCGTTCGCCTCCTATTCCTATCAATGCATTGGTTTTCATAGGTTCTCCTTTATAAATTACACGTGTATCCCTTGCAATTGATAAAATATTCAAGCGGCCGGCACTCGGACTGTAATTGAACAGCAGAATCACGTCCGCCCTGGTCTCATCCCCATCAAGCCCAAGAACTAACAGATTTACAGGTGCTTCCTCCCATATGCTGCTTTCGTCTTGTTGAAAATCTATTCTTCTATTATTACTGCCATTCCCCTTATTCTGATTGCTGAGTTTATTAATTTCAGTATGATTGTAGTTACCATTATTTTGTTCCAACTTTCTCTTGTCTGTCTTATTTAATTTAGAAACTATTAATAAGCCATCAAAAAAAAGCACGCAAAATAAAATAGCACAGGTTACAAATATTAATCTATGTGATTTCATAATTCACCTTCAAGTTGCATCACATTTTTGCTTTATTATGTGCAAAAACTATTTTAAAGATGTAAAAGACATTTGAGTAAACATATTTTTGCGAATACCGGAAAGCATAATATTTAGTATAAATGAAATTATTGGAGGTTAACTGTGAAGATATTGACAATTATTCCTGCTTATAATGAAGAAAAAACAATAACATCAGTTATTTCAAATGTCAGGCGCTACATTCCGGAGTCCGACATTCTGGTAGTAAATGACGGTTCCAGCGATAATACTCCCTTATACGCCGCTGCGGCTAACGCTATGATTATTAATCTCCCTTTCAACCTGGGAATAGGAGGTGCTATGCAGACAGGGTATATGTTTGCCCGTGATAACAATTATGATATTGCAGTTCAGGTAGACGGTGACGGTCAACATAACCCTTCTGATATACAAAAACTTGTCAAACCCGTAATAGACAACCTGACAGACATGGTAATAGGCTCAAGATATATCAGCAGGACATCCTATAAGTCCACATATCTCCGTAGAATAGGAATGGTATTCTTTTCTGCCCTCGTTGCTTTTTTAACTGGAAACAGAGTCAGAGATACCACCTCGGGTTTCAGAGTAGTGAACAGAGATATTATCAATTATTTTGCAAAAAATTACCCTATTGATTATCCCGAGGTAGATGTGCTTGTAAAACTGCATAAGAAAGGCTTCAGAATTATGGAAATACCTGTGGAGATGAACAGACGCCAGTGCGGAAGGTCATCCATTACCCCTTTTCGCTCTGTATATTATATGATTAAGGTAAGTATTTCACTGCTAATAGGAGCTATCAGACCGGCAGACAGTCAGTAAACACCGGTTTCAGGAGGAGTATTGTAGGCAAAATGCATTTAATAAACGTTTATACCCTGTCAATTATTTTTAGTGTTACTTTTCTATTTGTTGTAATAGAGCTGGTCAGAAAAAACAAAATTCAGGAGCGATACTCTCTGTTATGGATTTTTATGAGTATTATACTTCTAATATTATCAAGCAGTCCGTTTTTTATTAATACTCTCGCAAAATTACTTTACATTGTAAATCCACCGTCTCTCCTCTTCCTTTTTGGACTTGTCTATTTACTTATTTATAATTTGCATATAACTGTTGTGATATCAAAACAATCTGAGAAAATAACCCGTTTGGCCCAGGAGCTTGCACTGTTAAAACAGTATAAAGGCAATAAGGAGAAAAATGTATAGCCATATCCGCAGCTGCCTGTCACATGGCACTCTCAGGCAGTTTTGCAGATACGTGGTGTCAGGGATTCTTTCAGCGGTGACTGAATATTTTTTTATTGTAGTACTTACTGAATATGCGGGACTATGGTACATCACATCGAATACCACCGGCATGACTTTCGGGTTCTGCCTTGGTTTCTTCCTTAACAGGCACTGGTCATTCAAATCAAAAAGCAACTTTGTGCATCAGATTTTTCTTTGTGGAACACTGTTTCTCATTAACCTCATATTGTCAAATGCTTTTCTATACTTGCTTACCAACATAGCCGGCATCAAGTACGCCATATCTAAGCTGTTTGCAATGGGACTTATTGTGATGTGGAACTTCATTATATATAAAAACCATATATTCAAAGATTGAGTTCAACCTTTGCATAGTCATTAAAAAGATCTATACATGATTTTTTAGAAATCTTTGCATACTTTTAAAAGGAATATGCATGGTTTTAAAAATTCATAAAAATACTGAAAGCCCTTGGTTTTCAAGGGCTTTCAGCTAAATTTTGGTGGAGGGAGATGGATTCGAACCATCGAAGGCGGTGCCAACAGATTTACAGTCTGCCCCCTTTGGCCACTCGGGAATCCCTCCATATGGAGCTGGCGGACGGAATCGAACCCCCGACCTGCTGATTACAAGTCAGCTGCTCTACCTGCTGAGCTACGCCAGCACTTTTTTTGTTGACACTATGATAGTTTAGCAGGTGATTAATATTTTGTCAACATGGTAAATAAAAATTTTATAAGTATTTATTTGGAATTCTCCTGATTTATCTGATAAAATTCTGACTTCTCATCTTTTCACGCCGTTATTTACTGCTGATTTTTAACCTTTTCTTTAAAGCATTGTTACCCCGCTGTACACTCTGCCACTAATTTCAGACAGGCCTATTCATTAGTTTTTACACTTAAACAGCAAATATGGGTGCTTTAATAGTTTTACTCCTTTTCGTCCTTATTTCTCCATCAGAAATTTTATGTCAGTTTCAATAAGCTTAATCATTTCATCTGGCCGCATTAAACTCCTTCCTCCGATAAAAAAGACAAGTTTTCCGTGCAAGGATGATGCAATCAGCTCTCCTACCAGATCAACTTTGTTTTCAGATATATAGCCGTCCCTGGCACACCGGACCAATGTATCTTCTAACAGCAAACCCACCGATGGTCTTTTTTTGTCCTTGCCAAGTGTCTTGTATATATCGCCAATATCCTCGGTAAATACCAGGTAGAATAGGCCGGGATTTTCAGCAAAATACCTGAAATAAGCGCAGGCATATTCTATTAACTGCTGCATGCTGTCTTTATTATCATCTTTAAAGCCTATCATATATCTATGACAGTCTTCCAGAAAATCAAATGCACAGTACGCAAGCAGTGCTTTTATATCCTTAAAGTAGTTATATAACGTAGCATAAGAATAGCCGGCTTTTTCTCCAACCTTTCTTGCAGTTACGCCTTTAACGCCTTCTTCCTTTATGATTTCCTTAGCCGCATTTATAAAGTAAGTCATCATTCTCTGCTTTTGAATTTCTTTTCTATCCATTTATCCACCCATCTTATTAACCTTATTTGCTATTTTTTCTATAGAATCATATTTTAACTCGGAATAGCTCTTTTTTATTTTAAATAACGTCTTAAATAAGAATTTTTCAAAAAAATTCATCCTTTCAAAATTTATTTCATAACCTGTGTTTTCAAGTAAAAATAATCCGTTAATCAGCCAGTCCGGAAGATTTGCTTTTGCATATTCTGCTGTTTTTTCACTATCTTTGCAGCAGAGAAATATTCCTACTTTTTTATTTCGCAAACAATCTTCATTGGCTTCAATGAATTTTGTTATTTCACTCTGAAGTTTTCCGGCATAAACTCCCCCTCCTATAAGAATGATGTCATAATTGCCTATATCCCGGAACTCCCCGTTTCTTAAATTAATCACATCAACATCATCCCTTAATTCTTTCATAATAAGGTTTGCACATTTTTCTGTAGCTCCGTACCTGGAACTAAACAATATTAATGTCTTCATTATACCTCCCCCATTCAATTTAACAATGTTATTTTGATTAACATTGTTAATTATTTTAACTATGTTAATAGTATGACATGTATAACTGCTGAGTCAATACTACTTTTCTTCTTTTTGATAATGTTTCCTGTATCTTTTGTTAAAAGCTGAAAATTGAAGCTGAAAAGTCTAAAGTCCCTGTTTTTAATACAATTGTGAAGTGATGAAGTGATACTGTAATAATGACTGGAAGGCCTTTCAATTTAGGCCTTCCAGGTGATATTTTATTAATGTGAAAAATCAGAGTACAGCTTTACTTAAAATCTAAAAGCCTATTTAGATTCAATAAGAATATTTCTGAGCAAACAATTTTACCAGGCAAAGGTTTTCCTTGATAGAACATTCTCCTGTATAAAATGTACATTCAAACATAAGCTTATTGTTTACCTTAGTGCTATGCCTTATTACTATACCCTGCTTCACTCCTCAAAAACTATCTCCGATAACCACTTTGGTTTCTCTTCCCCGCATAACTCAAAATCTTCTATTCTCCATTCGTCTCTCCAGACTATATATGGAACATCATCATGGAACATTATTGGCAGCCACACATAACCCGCTTCTGATGTGTCAGGCTCAAGACGGCCGTTTATTTCTACTCCCTTCTCGTACCATCTGTCTCCTATGGCAATGTAAAGATCCTTCCTCTCAGGATGCTTAAATACAGAGCTGAACTGACAGTCAAAGCTGGTCTTTTTCGTATCATTTACACACACATTTTTAAAAACAGTGTATGGACCATGCATCAATTTTGCCATTGCAACTTCCGAACGGTTTGGAAAATATCCTGTTGTGCCGGATGTTATTATATAATACTTATCTCTTCTTTTAAAAAAGCATGGTGCCTCTCTGGCTGTCGGCGGGCCTTCATGCGGAAAATGTGATGAGTAATACCCTGTAACATCCATATAATCACTTGTCAAGTCTGCAATCACTATCTCTGTATGAACACGGTCAAAAATGAAATATCCTTTTCCATCCCTGGGATCCACATATAAATCAAAATCGCCTGTTTCCATGCCTAACGGGCGTATTGTTTTTACAAGCTTAAAAGGCTTCGTTATATCATCAGATACGGCAATACCCATATACTGTACTTCCCATTTTCTATGATCCTCCTCAGTTCCTGCAAACTTTACCCACATAACAAATTGTTTTGTAAATCTGTTATACACAATATGGGGCCTATCCATAATCCTGCATGGATGGAGAGGGCTTTTCAAATCCTCAGAAGGTTCCAGAATTATTCCCTCACTTTTCCAATTGTATAAATCCTTTGACGAGTAGCAACGGACACCATAGTGCCAGATTTTATTGGTGGCATCATTTTTCTCCTTATTTTCCCCGTACCAATAATATGTACCGTTGTGATATAGAATTGAGCCTCCGTGAGCTTGAATAAGGTTACCATCTGTATCTTTCCACGGCTTTCCGGGACGTATCGAATTATACATATAATTTCACCATTCCTTCTTTATGAAATTTGTTTCAGCAACTAAATATTCTTTAAAAATTCCGGTAATTAAACTAAAGATGAAACAAAGCCAAACCCTATATATTACTACCCCTTGACGCTGCCCAAAACCAGTCCCTTAATAAAAAACGGCTGTAGAAATGGGTAAACAATCAAAATCGGAAGAGATCCTACAAATACCTGCGCTGCTTTGAATGTCCTGTCAGATACTTCAGCAAGACTTGCAAGGTTTGATAACGATGCCCTGTTAAAATCCACACCTATAACCGTAGTTTGCAGATAGCTCTGAAGGGGATAATTTTCCATTGAATTCATATAGATTAATCCGTCAAACCAGGAATTCCAATGACCAACAACTATAAACAACGTAACTGTTGCCAAAGCTGGTTTTGACAGTGGTATATATATTTTCCACAGAGAAGTCCAGTAACCTGCCCCATCAATATACGCTGCCTCCTCAATTTCCTGGGGAAGCTCCCTGAAGAAATTCATCAATAAAATCATAAAGTACACCGGTACCGCACCGGGGAGAATTAGTGCCAATATGTTGTCTCGAAGGCCTAAATACCTCACCACCATGTAAGTAGGTATCAATCCTCCGTTAAAAAGCATTGTTATTATAAAAAACCAGGCATAGAAGTCTCTCCATTTAAAGGTCTTCTTACTTTTTGAAAGCGGATATGCCACTAAAATGCAAAGCAATATATTTATTACATATCCTAAAGCGACTCTCTTCAGAGATACAATAAATGCTCTCACAAATTCAGGTTTACTGAGTGCATATTTATATGAGTCAAGAGTAAAATCTACAGGCCATAGTTTTACATAACCTGCCGCAGCTGCCGAACTTGAACTTAATGACACTGCCAGAACGTTTATCATTGGCAGAATACAAATAAATGCCGTCGCTCCAAGAAAAATATAATTAAAAAAGATGAATATTCTTCTGCTAACAGAAACATGTTTTGCCATATGCTTTATTCCCCCTAAAATACCCGATAGCCGGCATATTTATTAGCAAGTCTGTTGGATAAGACAATCAGGCCAAAGGAAACAATGGATTTAAAGAGCCCTATGGCGGTAGCCAGGCTAAATTGGGTATCAACCAAACCTATTCTATATACCAGGGTGTCTATAATATCGCCAGTACTGTATACTTGTGGACTATAAAGGTTATAAACCTGCTCAAATCCGGCATTGAGGACATTTCCCAGACTCAGAACCGCCATAAGTATTACAATGGACATAATTCCGGGGATAGTAACGTGCAATGTCTGCTTCCAACGGCCGGCGCCATCAACAATAGCAGCCTCATATAGTGTTGGATCTATTCCTGTTAATGCAGCTAAATATATAACTGTATTGTATCCGAAATTTTTCCATGTATCTGATATAATCAGTGTAAACGGAAACCATTTGCTGTCTCCCAGAAAATAAATGGGCTCAATGCCTAAATACGAAAGAAATTGGTTCACAATTCCACTGGACGGCGACAGGATATCAATTAATATTCCTCCGAGAATAACCCATGAGAGAAAAAACGGAAGATATATAATTGTCTGTACACTCCTTTTAAAAAAATCATTAGCCACTTCGTTCAGTAATAAAGCAAATATAATAGGAAAAACCATTCCGGCAATTATTTTCATTACCGCTATAAATACAGTATTCCATAACACACTGTAAATATTAGGCAAAGAAAGCATGTATTTGAAATTTTCAAGTCCTACAAACTCAGATTTAAAAATCCCCTTAACCGGAACAAATTTTTGAAATGCCATCACTATCCCAGCCATTGGAACGTAACTGAAGACCAAAGTACAGAGGACGCCTGGCAACAGCATTAAATGTAGAGGTAATTCCCTTAACCTTTTATTATTTATCATGTTTACGTACTCCTTTAAAGAAACTGCTTTAAATCTTAGGGGGAGAAAACCACTATCCTTCCTCCCCCTCATTATTACGATATAGCTGCGATTACGGCCAAATTATGATATATCTTATATTTTCGGCCAATTAGATCTATGCCGTTTACTTATTCTTTGCCGCCCATTCATTAACTTCCTTGGTAATCTGATCGCCGCCAAGTTTCTTCCAATCCTCAACAAACTTATCAAAACTGTCAATTGATTGTCCCATTATAATATTAGTAAATACCTGATCTTCCAACTGTTCAAGGGTAGCCTTTTTCTCAGCCATAGTATCTGTAGGTGCCCCATAGAACCCGTCATAAAGCATTATGTTTTCAGCAACATATTTGCCAATTACATCAAAACTGGATGGTGTGAAAAATACGCGTGTAAATCCCCAGTTAGCAGATCCTTTGTCTCCGCCGTTAAATGCAACAATTTTATCATAGTAACCTTTTTCTTCTACATTCAGCTTTGAAGGATCATTCTTTTCTATAGCTTCGAGAATCTTTTCGTGTGCTGTAAGGTTCTTCCTAACCGGTGAAGCACCGATAATTGTGTACTGGAAAGTCTGGAGTCCGTCTTTATCAGTTCCATATGCTATATCTGCAGTTTCTCCGAAGTTCTTTTCCATAAAGAAGTTAAGTAATTTGACAAGAGCTTCGGGATGTTTGCAATTACTGTTTACTATATGATATTTTTCAACGTTTATGGCTGTGTTAGGCATAGCTACTTTATCATCAACCGAAACTAAGGGTACTGGCATCCAGTCAGCGCCGGAAACATTGTCCACAGTCTTGCCCATTGCATCAAGAGGTGCCCACATTGGACCGAAAATAATTCCAACCTTGCCTGCGGCAACTGCTTCCCCAACTTTAGCAACATCTTTAACTCCAAATTCTTTATCCACTATGCCGGCTTTATACATATCCTGAAGTTGCTTCAGGGCAGTTTTAACTTCCGGCTGAATACTACCATAAACAAGCTGTCCCGATGAATCCTCTACCCACACCTTTGGATATGCATGATATCCTGCAAAGAAGCCTGATAGTCCGTATAAAGTATTGTTGGTATCTTTAACAAATTCTTTATTGAAGGCTAAACCTATAGTATCTTTCTGTCCATTACCGTCAGGATCCTGATTAGTGAATGCATCAGCCATTGCAATTAAATCCTGCATTGTTTTAGGCTCCGGTATCCCAAGGTTCTTCGCCCAATCAGACCTGTAGAATATCATTGGGCATGCATCCATGGAAGAAGACGGATTTGGGATTGCCATCAACTTTCCGTTTCTTTTAGCAGTATCAAAACAGGTCTGGTCCTGTGACAGTATTTCTTTTGTCAAATCTGTCGCATACTTATCATAAATATCTGTCAAATCATAGGCCATTCCATTATCTACTATGCTGGTAAGGTGCTTTGAGTTCGCCCATATGATGTCAGGCAAGTCTCCGGAAGCAATAGAAATGCTCAGCTTCTGGTCATACTCAGCCTTAGGAGCAACCCATAAATTCTTAACTTTTATTCCCAATTCACTTTCCCATGCCCTGGTGTAAATGTTATTGTCAAAACTCTCACCCTCATTAAATTTTAAATTGGTGTCTGCCCATCTCACTGCAGTCAATTCGACGATTTCATCATATTTTGCCATCGGATCGAATGTCTCTGCGGAATCTGTATTCGTTTCTGCCGTAGATGTATCAGCCGTATTATTTGCCGTGTTATTTGAATTATCAGAAGTGTTATTGTCAGATTTTCCACATGCAACAAGAGTAACCAGAATGCAAATTGAAACTATAAATGCAGCCAATTTAGCAAAACGAAAGTTCATCATTTCCCTTCCTCCAGTTATTTGAAATATTTGAGGCCTCATCAATTTTAATTATAGGCACAGGCAGTAATTTATTCTATATTCAAGTATTTACTTTGTCTTCACACATTTACATTTTGATAATTGAATCCCTGTATTCCTGTGGAGTCATATCTGTATACTTCTTAAAAAAGCGTGCAAAATTGGTATGTGTGCCGTATCCAACGGCTTCAGCCACTTCATAAATCTTAATTCGCGGATCTTCCAGAAGCTGCTTGGCTTTTTTTATTCTTGTTTCACATATGTAGTCTGATAAGTTAATACCTGTAACCTGCTTAAATAAGCGGGACAAGTACGAAGGATTGAAGTACATCAAATCAGCAAGCCTGATAAGTGTATATTCGTCAGGATTGTGAATATTATCATCTATATGTTTCTGCACTTTTTTAATGATGTCCCTTGCCCTCTCTTCCTGTTCGAAATCCTGTATGTCAAAAATAATATCCGCTAATTTGCTGAGATATCCTGTTGCACTTGACCAGTTTTCATGTTCATTGATGTTCATAAGTTTATGAAGCCCTATTTTAAAAGCAATTTTTTCAGCAAGATTCCATTTGTTAATATATGAAAGCAATATAACAGCAATAGAATAATAAAGCTCCTGGGCTTGTAGAAAGTGCATACTTTTTATATTTCTTAAATCTGCAGTTGCTTCGTTAAATAGCTTACGAAAATCATCCTTCTGGCCGTGTTCCAGATAATTTTGCAGCTTTTCCAGGGTGGATTGCTTAATTTCAATCCTTTCCTCCCTGCTCATAGTTTTCAGACATGAATCTTCATCTATCAGGCTTTTATCAGTGAGAATCATGCCTAATCCTTCTCCAATCCGGTAACTCAAAAGCAATTTGAGTCTTGAAAAACATCCTGCTATTTCTCCCCAGCTAACAGGCTTATCATCTGACACAAAAGATAAAGTTATACCTAACGATTCCTTACATGCAGACTGAACCATTTCTATATTACCTTTTATGAAATTCAAAGTTTTATTCCACAAAGTTCCTATATCATCTGCAACATTCATTTTTTCTTTATGCGGCTGGAAAAACCATATGGGATATGAATTTACATCAATAAAATGGCTAACCAATATGTTTTTTGAAAAGTATTGCTCCGCAATTAATCTGATGCCATATAAAAGTCTGGACTTTTCTGAGTATGTAATCCCTTTTGGCATATCATCAATTCGTGCCAGCAACATTATTACATCAGATTCCGCTTTCAATGGAATACTTAGTTCATCAAATTGCTTTTGATTAACATCATAAACTTGCAGTTCTTCATTAATAAGACTTGTTAAATATTCCTTCTGCCGTAATTCAATTGTCGTTGCTAATTGTTCTTTTGCCTTTTTTAAAACTTCCTCATCTTTTACTGCTTCTTCGATTTCCCTTACAGCCTTTTCAACTGTCTGTATTACTTTTCCATACCCTTCGGTTTTAAGTATATAACTCACACCATCATATTGTATTGCAGAGTATACATAATCGAATTCATCATAGCCTGTCAAAAAAATCACTTTACACTTAGGCCAACTGTCGCGTATCTTTTCAAGCAGCTGTAAGCCATTTATTCCAGGCATGCGAATATCAGTCAATACAATATCGATTCTTGTCCTGCTTAATAAATCAAGCGCTTCGTTGCCTGAATATGCCTTATAGACATCAAGCCTCAGATGCTTTAAGTCCTGAAATACCTCATACAAACCATCTGCTATGATTGCTTCGTCATCTACGATCAATAATCTGTACATCCTGAGTGCCTCCTGTAATCTTTATAGTGATAACAGCTTTTAATCCGCCAAGTTCCCCCTTCATTAGCTGCAATCCGCAGTCGGGACCGAATTTTAGTTGAAGGCGGCGGTGTATATTAATCATTCCGGTAATTTCTATCTCATCATTCTTACTTGATAATGAATCTTGAAGTCCTTTTAATTTTTCATCATCTATTTCTAACCCATTATCTTCAAATATGATTTTTAAATAGCCGTCACATTTGACAAAGCTGACAAGGAGCAAACCATTTTCAGTTTTCTTTTCAAGTCCATGTTCAAATGCATTCTCGATTATAGGCTGTAAGATTAATCTTGGAACCATTATGTTGTAATATTCCTCGGGCAATTCATCAAACCGTACCCTGACCCTGTTGGAAAACCTCATTGCCTGAATATCCGTATAAACTCTTGCATGATTTACTTCTTTGAAAAGAGGGACTTCGTCTGCTGCACTTCGCGTTATGAATTGAAAATACTCACCTAACTGCTCTGTAAACTTTTCAATATTCTCATAATCACCTATTCTGGACATTGTATTCAGAATGAAAAAGCTGTTATATAAAAAGTGAGGATTTATCTGTGATTGAAGTTGTTTCAACTCAGCTTTCTGTGCAAAAATCCGCTGTTTATATACCTGATCGATTAAGCTGTTCAATTTTTCCACCATAGCATTGAATCTCTTATATATGTATTGGAATTCATCGTCATGCTTATGTTCAATGGAAATATCCAGGTTTCCGCTCTCTACCTGTCTGAAAGAATATGCCAGCCTGCTTAAAGGCCTGTGAATAAATCTGTGCAGGTAAAGTGAGTATGTGACTATGATGAATAAAGCTGTTATTGTAAGAATCACAAACCAAATCCGGTGCCTGCGTATTGGTTCGAACACAGAGTCTTCGGGCAGATACTTGCATAGCATTGAATCGAAAAAGGCGGATGAAGATGCGACAACTAAATACCTTTTGTTGTCTATTACTGTAGATATAGTCTTATCAGCTTGAGTTTTATCATCTGTATCAATTAATTCCTGAATTTTCTTGATGAAATTTATATCTTTATTTGTTGAAATCACGGATTGTTTTACAGGTTCTATAAATATTACGCCCTCTCCGGGATTATTGATCATTGAAACAAGGGCTTCTTCAATTTTTTCTTTAGAAAGCTCAATAGCTATAATAAAAATAGGCTGTCTATCGCTATTTACTCTGGGAACCGGATATATACAACTTAAAAACATTCTTCCGTCTATATTCATAACCTGTGCGTTAGGTAATTCAGGTATTTTTTTAAGTTTGTCAAACTGGTCCTGGTCGAATTGGGAAATGTTTGATGAAAAAATAATTCGATCTGCCGCGGGAACAAATATCATTACATCTTTAATATATACACTGCTGTTTTTGATTGCTGTTGCCCTTCTCTGTATACTAAGTATGCTCTCCTTTTTTTCTATATCGCTCATTGCCTCTGGAATTGTAGCTATTCGATTCAGATCAATATCACCTATAAAATCAAATTGTAATGTCCTGATCCTTTTTATATCATTTTCCAGCCCCTTCAGGTAGGAAGATACTTGCGATGTAACGGACTTCGAAATTTCTTTTCTTAAGGTATATATTCCGTTATTATATATGACTATTATTAACAGATATATGGGTGATAAGATACATATAAATGAAATAACCAAGTTTCTAAAAATGGATTTTCTCCACAACCTGTTAAGAGCATTCATTATATTTCCTCCTATGAAGTGAACCGTGTAGGACACATAAAACCTTTTGGTAAATACCTGTGGTATACATAAATATTTTATAATATTTGATTGAATATTTAAATACCTGTAAAGTTTAATCGTTCTCTGCATGAATCTGTATAGGAATATCAAAATAAACAAGTGCTCTTACATTCATTAAATTATTATTCAACTTCCTTATTAACTGCCTTGTTGTGACTTCTTGTAATGAATTTTGTAAAACCGCAACAAAAGAATCAATAAAAGTAGAACAATAGCAGTTAACCATTATACGGTAATCATGTCGCAATAATCAGTCCAAAATTTCATCAAAGGTTTAAATAGAACACTTTATTTGCAATGCCTTTTCACAAAAAACATTAGCATTAAAAATACAAACTGGCTTTCATATCATTATAATTATAAATGGGTAAAAGACTCAATACTATATTCTTGTGTTTACATTGTCTTCATCTATTTACTTTGTTTTTCTTTTTCAAAAGCTTTCATAATCCTTAGAAAATATATCACCATATATCATCAACGTTATTTTCTAATTTGTCTAATATACGTACTTTTCTATTTTTATTAGATTTCATTGCCTATCTTTCTCCTATACTCCCCCGGAGATTTACCTGTTATCTTTTTAAAAACTTCCTGAAAATGCCTTAAATCCTTATAACCGACTTCCTGAGCTATCTCAACTATCTTTTTATCAGTCAGGGTAAGCAACCTGCATGCTTCTTCAATCCTTATCTTTTGAATGTATTCAGAAACAGTAATACCTGTTGTATCTTTAAACAGCTTGCAAATATAATTGGGACTTAGAAAAACTACCGTTGATAAATCCCGGAGCTTCAGTGTTCCCCTGTAGTTGTCTCTTAAATATTTCATCACTTTTTTAATAACCCTGGTATGGCCATTCAAAGTGTCTTCCTGAGCTTCTCCGGTTTTTTTAAATTTCCTGAATATCAAAATCAAAAGTTCAATTACATTACTTCTCAGTATTCCAATATACCCTTCATCCTTTTGAGTGTATTCAGCATACATTTTTTTAAAAATTTCTTCTATACCTTCTATCTCTTGTCCTGGCAATTTTATGTTAACCAACGCTTCTACTTCGGTAGGAAACAAAGAGCGGAACAGCAAAAAATCTGCGATGCCTGAAAAGTCCCTGAAATCAGCAGCGAAAGCTTCAATAAATTCAGGCTTAAAAACGCAATTGTATACCTTAAGGGGCTTGTCCGGATAATATTCCGGCAAAGATCTGAATTCATGTGGCGTATCGTAATTTATTAAAAACAGATCCCCTTTTTTTACTGAATATTCACACTCCCCTATCCTGTGAATACCCTCTCCTTCGAATACATATGCTATCTCTATGAAATCATGGGCATGCAAGTGAGTCTCAACAGGTTCTTCATAAAAGTTTATATAAATTGAATGCCCGGATTTGAAATACTCTTCTCCGGTATCATAATATACGAGCCTGCGCATTGTAAGAATCCCCCCTTATTATTGTAATTCACCCACGCGAAAAAGAAAATGTTGAAGATTATAATTAACCTTATACTGCAACAAAATTACGCTACAATTTAAATTATTATTTGGGGGATGTAGTATGGATAAGAAGCTAAAGCCAACCTGGATATGGTATCCTGGTGATTTTGAAATATGGCAGCATAACAAAATTTCATTAAGAAGAGAAGACAGGAAATGCATTTTCCCTCCATTCTGGAAGCTGGATAATTTCTACGTCAGTGTAAAGTTCAAAAAAGAATTAAACCTTGAAAAGCCTGAAAAAGTATCAATCTTTGCCGATGGTAAATACAGTATCGGACTGGATCGGGATATGTCAATAAATACAAATCTCAGAGACACTTTTATAATACCGGAGGGCAAACATACTCTTATGGTTTTTGCTGTTAATCAGACCAGTATTCCTTCAATTTATGTAGAAGGTGAAAGCTTCGTATCCGATGGTTCCTGGGAAGTGTCTTACAGCAATTGCGACTGGGTGAAGGTTGGATACTGGAACTTAAATGACAAAAATGTACCACCTTCAAAGTTCAGCCTGCCAAAGAAAGAACTATTTCCATTAAGTATTGAAAAACGTGAGTCATCATTCTTTGTTGATTTTGGCAAAGAAATATTCGCCGGCATTAAGCTGACAGGCGTTTCAGGCAGTGGAAAATTTACCGTCTATTACGGAGAATCAGTTGAAGAGGCAGAGTCCAGGGACAGATGTGTACTGCTTGACACTTGTCTGGTTGAAGAATGCAAATCAACATATATCTTACCTCTGAGAGCTTTCCGCTATGTAAATATTGATTTTGATAAAGATATATCATTTGGGGATTTAAGTGCTCTATATGAGTACCTGCCACTGGAATACAGAGGTAATTTCAGGTGTTCAAACCAGAGAATGAATGAAATATGGGAAACGTCGCGGTATACCCTGCACCTTAACTCCAGAGAATTCTTCCTGGACGGAATAAAAAGGGACGGCTGGGTTTGGTCCGGAGATGCATATCAGAGTTTTCTGCTCAATTATTATGTATTTTTTGATAAAGACATAAACAAAAGAACACTTATAGCTCTTCGCGGTAAAGACCCCGTCACAGGCCATATTAATACAATTATGGACTACACCTTCTATTGGTTCTTAAGTTTGCATGACTATTATTTATATACAGGTGATATTGAATTTATTAAGCAAAACTACAATAAAATGCTCACCCTGATGGAATTTTGCCTGAACAGAAGAAACAGCTCAGGAATGATGGAAGGCCTGCCGGGGGACTGGGTATTCATAGACTGGGCAGACTTTGATAAAACCGGCGAAGTATGTGCCGAGCAGATATTGTTATTCAGGAGTCTTCAGGTAATGTCCGGTTTCTCGCTATTGTTAGGCTTTGACGAAAAATCACGTGAGTTTGCCTCTCTCGCCAATGAACTGAAAAGCATGATCGTAGAAGTTTTTTGGAACAGCAACCTCGGAGGCTTTGTAACTAACCGTCTCGATGGCAAATGCGGTACACAGATTACAAAGCATGCAAACATTTTTGCCATGCTGTTTGGATTGTGTAATGAGTCACAAATGGAGAGCATTAAAAATAATGTGTTATTGAATGATAATATACAAAAAATAACAACTCCCTATTTCCGCTTCTATGAACTTGCTGCCCTTTGTGAACTTGAAGAACATAGTATTGTTTGTAAAGAAATACTTGATTACTGGGGTGGTATGCTTGATTTGGGAGCTACTACCTTTTGGGAAGAATATGACCCTTCATTAAAGGGGGCAGAGCACTATGCCATGTATGGAAATCCATATGAAAAAAGCCTCTGTCATGCATGGGGAGCCAGTCCAATATATATACTTGGACGGTATTTTCTGGGAGTAAAGCCGCTGACACCAGGGTATAAGACCTTTGAAGTAAAACCAAACCTGGGGGACCTTGAATGGATTGAAGGCACTGTTCCTGCTCCTAACGGAGAAATATATGTATACATGGATAAATCAATAATAAAAATAAAGCACACGGATTATTCGGGAGTTCTGATCTTTGACAGCAAGGTAGAGCCTTATGCATCATCAGGAAAGTTAACAAAGGTTGGAGAAAACCGGTATGAATTGGTTCTCGACAATCCTGGATATGAATATGTTATAAAGTATGCCCAAGTGCAAAAATAACATAGATAAGATTATTCAGGGATAAAATTATTTAAATACAGGTGGCAGAGACAGAAATAATAAAAGGGGGACAGCCCTTTTCTCGAGCAGAAAAAATTCTGTCGTTTTAAGGAATGTCCCCCAAAAGTTTTATACTTCATCACCTTTACAAATAGGAGAACCGTTCCGGAGTCTGAGACCTCGGACACGCGAACCGTCTCCCTGTCTATCCTTTGTCAGACACCAGTGACACCAGCAGAGACAACAGAACCGTCCCCCTTGTCTATTTCCACAGCACTATCATGGCAACCTTGTTTTCATTCTTTTTATTACTGTCAAAATACAGACCTACCTGATGATATTCCCTTGATAAATCAATATCGCCAAGATTTCCTACTGTAATATTTCTCTCAGGGTCTCTGATATATACGGATATGCTATCGCTGAAGAAGTATATTTTATCATTTATTTTAATTCTTCTTGCGTCGACGGCCTGAACATTAGTACCTTTTACATCCGGATTTCTATAAGCGGTTAATGATTCGATGCCGGAACTGTTCAGCCTTACATCATAAACATTGCCAATATTCAGATCCTCTTTGTATTTGGTATATTTATACTCCTTCCCTTCTACTACAAAAGTATATTCAAAGGTATCGTCTCTGCCAGCGGGCATAGCTTTTACGCTCTTTACAATTGCAGTTTTATATCGTTCATTGAATATGTCATTTGTAAATATTATATTTATATCTTCAAAAGGACCCCCTGTTGCCGTATACCATATCTTGCCGCCGGGGATGGTGCCATCGGGCAGATCGCTCCATTTCAGCAATTCTGCCTTGGCTTCCTGACCCTGGTCGTTATAAATTACATTGAAAATTTTCACATTATCAGCTACATAGTTTTCACCCATCATTCTCTCATATTTATTTATAATTACTTCACCAGGGTAATTGTAAGATATTCTTTCCAGTGAAATTAAATCATCATCAACAAAGGAGTATTTCACGAGTTTTCCTTTATACTCGTAAGCATTGTCTGTAACATCATAAACAGCAGTCATCCCGTCACTGAAAAGCAGTTTGGCTGAATATTCAGCGTCCCGGGTTCCGTCTGTATTTGCTTTTATTGTATAATAACTGTCGAGCACCACTGCATAATTCGAATTATCTTCCACTCCGAAATATTTTACAGCCACTATTTTCCCGTCATAGCCCAATAAAGCTATTACATTGCTGCCGGGACTAAATGTACCGTAAGAATTTGTAATTATTGAAGTATTAAAGTTTTTACTGAATTCATAATCCACATTATCTATTTGCAGTTTTTTTGGCGACAACCTATCCGGAATTACATCCGTTATTTCCCCCGCAACCTTGTTGTCCACTACTAAAATATATTTGTTTCGCTGCCAGATGTCCGTGACCTGGTATACAACATCATTTATCTCAATCTGCGATACGTCAATAAGTTCTCCACCCTTTACTATAACAGTATCGTCTTCAAAACTAATTGTACCCAGCTTCCTGGAAGCGGATGTAAACTTGTCAGCTACCTGAGGTTTGCTGTATGCCGGATCAAAAATTACGGCAAATTCGTATCCGGTTTTGTTTTTATTATATGAGAATATAATTGACGTATTTTTGTGCATTAACGTATTTAACGTACTATAATCCTGCTTCTGGCCATTGTAGTAATATGTAATTCCTTTCGGCAGGACCATATTTTTGATTCTGTTTTCGGACACATAAGTTATGCTGTCTTCAGCGGCATTGCTGACGGTAATTTCCACTGTAGTGTTTAACTTGCTGGAAGCTTTAACAACATTCTCGCCATCAATGCTAAGATAATATCGTCCACCCAATTCAAATTCGATGCCGGATGTATTATAATATATTCCTTTATCAGTGATTATCTGGCTACTGCCAATACCTTCGTATGTTTCATGATTTCCAAGAATAATGCACTCTATATAGCCTGCTGCTTCCATAAAGGTCATGCTGGCACCCGACGGACTGCTTGCCTTCACGTATGTATCCAAAAGCCTGTCTACCATTACTGCACAAACCCACCTGGGAACAGCTTCATTGCTGCTTAAACTTATACCGTCTGTCAGTCCTAAAATTTTAGCTTTTTCAATATAGTTTCTAGGCCACTGGCCGGAAAGGTCACTGTCAGTATAGCCCAGGGCTCTTACCAGAATAGTGCATGCCTGTGCAAAGGATATGCCTTCTTTGGGGTGAAATTTCCCATCCGGCATTCCTGTTATATATCCTTTATCTAAAGCTGCATTTATGTACCCGCTTGACCAGCTGGAGGGATTAACATCCGGAAATATTGTTTTGTCGCTTAAAACCGCAGCAGTATCTTCAAGGCCGGCTGCTGTTATGATGATTTTTGCAAACTGTTCCCTTGTAAGCATGTCATTCGGCCTGAACTCACCTTTTTCGTTGCCGCTCAAGATTCCAAGAGAAACCAGTCTGTTCAGCGCACTGCTATATATTGCTGTCTGTGTAACATCGGAAAAAACTGCTGAAACATCTAAAGGCAAAGATATAAATAAAAATGCTGACAATATCAAACACAGTAGTTTTCTTTTTGGGCTTTTCATAAGAATCCTCCATTCCCGAATCAAATTAACAAATCAGTGGTCAATACCGTATTGCATGAGCCATATTATAGCATTTATGGCGATATACTCACAACCTGTAAAAATTTTACCATTACCATATTACTCAAATCTCAGTGCCTCAATAGGATTAAGCTTTGAGGCCTTGTATGCCGGAAACATTCCGAATACAACTCCTACCGCCAATGAAATTCCAAAGGAGAACAGTATCCAGAAAGGAGAATAAACAGGTGTTATCAAATCAATACTTCCAATGACAAAACGTATTATTGACACTCCCAGCAGCACACCTATTATTCCGCCGATACCTGTAACCATTACTGCCTCAATCAGAAATTGAATGAGAATGTTCCTGCGCTTTGCTCCTATGGCCTTTCTGATTCCTATTTCCCTGGTTCTTTCCGAAACTGAAACAAGCATTATGTTCATTATTCCTATTCCTCCTACAACAAGAGAAATAGCAGCAATGCCTCCAAGAACTATCATCATTATGCCGGTTACATTGTCAAGCATGGAAAGTATCTGTGCCTGGTTAAGCACCAGGAAAGCATTTTCGTCGCCATATATTTTCGTCAAAAATGTATTCAGTTTTTCCATTACGCTGTCTACTGCTTCCGGGGTTGAGGCTTGCACTGTAAAATTCCTTATTACTGAGTTTCTGCTTAGTCTTTGAGCTACGTTGACGGGTATAATAATCTGATCGTCATCCGACTGAACCTGTCCACCGGCCTTTTCCTCCAGGACACCCACCACTTTGAATACCTGCCCGTCTATCTTTATCTTTTGCCCAACCGGATTTTTCCCTTCAAACACATCATTGGCTACCGCGGTACCAATAACTGCTACCTTCTGCATGTAATCAATATCAAAAGATGACAGAAACCGTCCTGCCTGCGGATGCCTGCTCAACATATGCTCGTACTCCGGGCTTGTTCCTATAAGCGAAGTATTTCTCGTTTTTGTGCCGACCTTGACGGTGACATTGCTATTAACCTGTGGAACTATGTAAGTTACTTCGTCTTTGTTGTTCTCTGCAAATTTCTGAAGTTTATCGTAAGTCACATTTCTGTTGCTGTTCCTGCCCATAATTGTTATGTGGATCAGGTTTGTACCAAGGCCTTGTATAGAGTCTGTTATTTGTTTCGTACTTCCCTGGGCTAGGGCAACAGCTGCTATAACAGAGCCAACTCCTATTATTACGCCAAGCATTGTCAGGAAGGAACGGACCTTATTGCTGAATATGCTTTTAACTGCCATCTTGAATGCCTGAGCAAAACCCAATCAATCCACCCCCCTGTCCTGCAAAATCTTGCCGTCCTCAATTCTCACTATGCGTTTAGCCTGCAAAGCAACATTATTATCATGGGTGATAAGTACAATTGTATTTCCTTTGCTATGCAACTCTTTTAATATTTTCATTATTTCTTCACCGGATTTGGAATCAAGGTTTCCGGTGGGTTCGTCTGCCAGTATTATCGGAGGGTTGCTCACCAGTGCCCTTGCTATTGCCACCCTTTGTTGCTGCCCTCCCGAAAGCTCTGTCGGCTTATGATGCATTCTTTCACCCAGGCCGACACTTTCTAATGCTTCTTTAGCCCTTCTATGCCTTTCCTTTGCCCTGACACCCTGATAAACCAGGGGAAGTTCCACATTTTCCAGGGCCGTCAACTTTTGGAGAAGGTTGAAACTTTGAAATATGAAACCAATTTTCCTGCTCCTTATCTCTGCAAGCTGGTTGTCGTTCAGTTTGCTTACTTCCTTCCCGTCAAGGTAATAAGTGCCGGATGTGGGCGTATCCAGGCAGCCGATCATATTCATTAATGTTGATTTGCCTGAGCCGGAAGGCCCTACTATAGCTACAAACTCGTGCTGCTTTATATGAAGCGATACATTGTCAAGAGCTTTCACAACAGTATCGCCCATCCTGTACTCTTTACACATATCAATTATTCGTATCATTCAGGCCACCACCAATTAATTTCGAATTCTGCCGGCATTGCCGCTCCTCTGTTCAACATTGACTCTTGAACCGCCTCCCGGTGAGAAACCGAAACCTCTCATCATGCCGTTTTGCATTTGCGTGCCATTTTCACCCGGACCTGCAAGGGCAGGAAGTATAACCTCATCACCTTCATTTAATCCGCTTATAACTTCGATGTAATCATCATTGTTAATACCCAGCTCTACCGGTGTCAATACGGCATTATCATAATATCCTGCATTGCCGCCTGGTACACTGCCTGCAGACCTGACAGGCATTCCGGCGGTAAAACCGTCTGCTTTTTCACCTCTGGATTTACCCGGCATCATGCCATTCTTCATATCCTGCCTTTCGCTTGCGGCTTCGCCGGGCATCCTCCTGTTGTTATTTCCCTCCGGAGCATCTGTTCCATCTGTTTTGTTTTTAACATACACATAATATCTGCCGCCTATTTTTTGAACTGCATCCAAAGGCAAGAGCAGAACGTTGTTCTTCTCATTTACAATAATTTCTGCGTTAGCATTCATTCCCACTCTCAGATTGGAAGTTTCATTTATCTGTATTGTTACCGGGTAAGTGGTAACACCGTTGGATGAATTTCCTTCAAGCGCTATTTTTGATACTGTTCCTGAAAGCGGTCTGTCAGATGTCTCTTTCAAGGCATCAACAGTTATACTTACTTTTTGTCCCTCTTTTATTTTTGCAATATCAAGCTCATCAATAGGTACCGAAAACTCCATATGTAAAGGATCAAGTATCGTGAAAAGAACATCAGCCGGCTTCACATTATCCCCTTCTTCTACATTCCTGGTAACAATTATGCCGTCTATCGGTGAATATATTTTGTAATCTTCAAGCTGTCTTTCCGCTGATTCCAGCTGGGAGTAAAGTTCTTCCAGGTTTAAATCCGTTGTCCGTGATGAAATCTCCAAGTCATCATTTTTAAGCTTGATTAATAATTGTCCGGCCCGAACGGACTGGTCTTCATGCACATTTATACTTTCTACAGTTCCGGCAGATTCGCTGGTCATTATCTTGCTGTTGATATACTCCAATTCACCGGATTCGGTACTGAATTGAGATCTTCCGTTAACCTGAATCTCAACATTGGCACTCATTCCATCTTTTAGTGATCCCGGATTATCAATAACAACTTCAACATTGTAGGAAACCCCGCCCAGGCTTGTAATGGTTGGTTTGCTGCTGACGCGTGAAACAGTTCCCTCAACTGACTGCATTAAATCTTCAATATTTACCGTAACTTTCTGTCCAACATAAATATCACTGATAACAGCTTCACTGAACGCTACATTAAGTTTCAGTTTCGAATAGTCAGTTATGGTAAGTACATTAGCGCCCTTTGCCAGGTTATCTCCAACTTTGGGTATTATGTCCGTAACCCGTCCGTCAAAAGGGGCAATAATATTTAGGTTATTAAGATTTTTCGAATTGTTCTCAGCCGTTAATTGAGCCTGCTCTATACTGTTCTTAAGCTTTTGCACATTTAATTTTGCATCTGAATCATCAATTTCAAGAAGCAAATCACCGGCTTTCACACTGTCGCCCTCTTCAAAATAAACTTTTGTAATTTTTCCTGTCACAGAAGAGGATATTTCCGATCTGTTTGAAGATTTTATAGAACCTGAGCCTGTGACGGTATTGACGATATTCCCTCTTGTTACATTTGCAGTCCTTTGTGTAACTATATTTTTTGCAGCATATAAGTTTGGCCTGATAATCAATCTGAAAACTAATGCTGCAATCAATACAAGGCATATAATTCCTATTGCAAAATGCTTTCCCTTGATTTTTTTTAACAGCCTTTTCTTTTCCACAACGGATGTTCCTATTTCCAAATTTATAACCTCCCCGTTAATCTTCTATGTGCTGTATCAACTGCCATGTTGCGGTTTCAGGAAATGAACCCACAGTATTGCAGCAGAACAGTATTGCATCAGAACAGTATTACAACAGAAACACCAGTGATAGAGGGATAATTGCTGCGAACAAACCGGATCATAAACTAAATTTTAACTTATTTTACCTCTTATATGTGAAAAAAGAATGTAAAAAATGTGAATTATTTATGAACAATATTCCAATAATTATAACATTATTCCTTTTTATTACAGCATTATACCTTCACAAATATATATTGTTTTGTACACTGTTAATTAAAACTTTCCATAGAATTTCTGTTTGTAATTCCTGAGAACAGCCTGTATATTTCTTCATTTCATCACTGATGAAGCTGTTTATGGTCTTGCTGTATCTTCTTACAATATTGTGTCTATTTTATGTTAACTTCAGCAAAGTTTGCAGTAAGCGTATTGTTAGCAATAAGCAATATCAAAAAAATAATAATAAAGAAACTAGTAATTTATGTAGTTAAAAATACAAAGAAGTTTAAGAAATTAAAGAAGTTTAAAAAGTTTAAAAAGCTTATGGTGCTTAAATGATTAAGAAGCTTAATATGCCCAAGAAGTTTAAGAGATTTGAAAAAATTAATAAGTTTGAGCAGTTTAAGTGATTAATAAAAAAATACAAAAATTTTCTAAAATTTCATATTGACAATACTTTTGTAACTGTGTATCATTAAAGCAATACAAATTATATAATTCCTATATGTTTGGTAGGATTTAATTAAGAAGTTATTATAAAGACGTTCACTTTTACCATGGAGAATTGAAAATACTTAAGCAGTTCTTTATTTAGAGGGCTTCAGGACAGGTATCATGCAGGTATTATGAGCGAAGCAAAACAACATGATCAATAATAACTAAAATTAACTAAACAGCACAATCAATAATTGGCGGTGTGACAGATCAATAATTTAGGTAAGGAGGATAATACAATGTCAAAATTACATGAAAACTTATTAAGTCTTATTGGAGGAACTCCCCTTGTAAAGTTTAACCGGATTAACAACGGATACGCTGAGATTTTCGGGAAGATAGAATACTTTAATCCGGGCGGAAGTGTAAAGGACAGAATAGCATACGCAATGATAACCCAGGCTGAAAAGCAGGGATTGATAAACAGTGAAACGGTAATAATTGAACCCACCAGCGGTAACACCGGTATAGGCCTTGCACTGGTAGCTGCTGTAAAGGGCTATAAGCTAATCTTAACAATGCCTGAAACAATGAGTCTTGAAAGAAGAGCACTTCTTAAAGCATATGGAGCAGAGCTCGTACTCACTCCCGGTTCAGAAGGTATGAAAGGCGCTGTAAGAAAAGCTGAAGAGCTTAGCAGGCAGTATGGAAACGCATTTATACCACAGCAGTTTAAGAACTTTTCAAACCCTGAAATACACCGGCTTACTACAGCTCAGGAAATACTCAATGATACCGGCGGCAATGTAGACATTTTTGTAGCCGGTGTCGGTACTGGTGGAACAATAACAGGCGTTGGAGAAATCTTAAAGAAACACAATCCCAATATCAGGATAGTAGCTGTAGAACCCTCGGCTTCAGCCGTACTTTCAGGAGAAATGCCGGGTCCTCACAAAATACAAGGTATAGGTGCAGGTTTTATTCCTGAGATATTAAACATTGATGTAATTGATGAGATTGTTAAAGTTACCAATGATGATGCAATAAACACCTCAAGAAGGCTTGCAAAACTGGAAGGACTGTTAGTTGGAATATCTTCCGGAGCTGCCGCATACGCAGCCCTTAGCCTGGCAAACAGGAGTGATAATAAGGGTAAACGCATTGTTGTTGTTCTGCCCGATACAGGCGAAAGGTATTTGTCTGCTGGACTTTATTCAGCAGAGTAGTCAGGTTAATACTCGTGTGAATATTCAATTTAGTATTTGAGTCAGCACTTGAGTTAGTGTTCGAATTAGTATTCAGGTGAATATCCAAGTGAATAAAATAGGGGGCTCGAAATGAGTTATAAATATCCGTATTTAAATGTAGATATGCCGGATAAAAATGAGGTACTGCAAAAAACACCAAATCCGGCGACAAAAGAATTAATTGAGAAAATAGCAGCAGACGGCAATGAAACTTATCTCGACAGATTTGCCAGCCAGCAACCCCAGTGCAGTTTTGGTCTTAAAGGCACCTGCTGTAGAATGTGCCAGTGGGGGCCTTGCCGCATCACTGAGAAAAGCCCCAGGGGCATTTGCGGAAGAAGCCAGGATGAAATTGTTATCAGCAACATTATAAGGTCACTTGTTTCCGGGCTTGCTGCCCACGGAAGGCACGCCCATGAAATAATATACACTATAAAAGGTGTGGCAGAAGGTAAAATAAATCTTAAACTCAAAGGTCCCGGCAGGATAATGGACTTGGCAGAAAAGCTCGGCCTGGAAACTTACAATAAAACTGTCGAGCAGCTGGCAGGCGAAATTGCAGATATACTCATCGAAGACCTGTCAAGAATGGACAACAAAAATATCCGCCTGCTTGATGTCTTTGCTCCTCAGGAAAGAAAAGATGTCTGGAAAGAGATTGATGTCCTTCCCCGTTCGGCATCCTATGAAATAATGGAAGCCCTTCACATGACAACGCTTGGAAGCTGTACCGACTGGAAAGCTATCGCAGGACAGGAAAAGCGTTCAGCACTTGCTTACTGCTACAGCACGCTGTTTGGCTCTTCCCTTGCTACCGAAATGCTGTTCGGAATACCTGAGCCTAAAGAAACAGAAGTAAATTACGGCATCATGAAGGAAGACCATGTAAATATACTTGTTCACGGCCATTCTCCTGTATTAATTGAGAAGGTGCTTGAAAAAATCAACCTTCCGGAGATACAGCAGCTTGCAAAAGATTACGGCGCAAATGGTATTGTTATCGGAGGGCTTTGCTGCACAGGCACTGAGCTTCTGGCCAGGTATGGCATCCCCACCGTTACTAATATCCTTGGACAGGAATTTGTCATTGGAACCGGCGCAGTTGATTGCGTAGTTGTTGATATGCAATGTGTCATACCCGGTATGAAAATACTTGCCGACTGCTATGGCACAAAAGTCATAACTACCTGCAATTCAAACAGGATTCCAGGCGCTGTGCATCTTCCATTTGATCCTGAAAAACCTGATACCCTTGATGAAGACGCTTATACAATAGCTAAAACTGCAGTTGAGGCTTTTAAGGACCGGGACAGAAGCAAGATAAAGATTCCCGGGGAAGTTACCAAAGCATATGGAGGATGGAGTTACGAAAGCATTGTAAATGCACTTGGAGGTATAAAAAACATCGCTAATCTGTTAAGAAACGGAACTCTCAAAGGAATAGCCACAGTTGTCGGTTGTAATACACCTAAAGTAGCTTATGAAAGCAATCATGTAACAATTGCTAAAAAACTCATAGAATCAGATATCCTGATTCTGACTACCGGCTGCTGCTCCCATGCCCTGTTAAATGCAGGTCTTTGCAGCCAACATGCGTCACAGTTCTGCGGCAACGGCCTGAAAAGTATTATTGAACAATACAACATTCCTCCTGTAATGCCTGTAGGCGGATGTGTTGATAATACCAGGACATTAAGACTTTTTATAGCATTATCCGGGGAGATGGGGATAGCCATAAAGGATATGCCGTTTATGTTCGTCGGTCCTGAGCCTGGTAACGAAAAGACCGTGGGACAGGGCTTAAGCTTTTTGATGCATGGAGTATCAAACCTTGTTGGATTCCCTGCTCCAATACCGGTACCAATTCCCAAACCGGTGGAAGGATCCACTGATGGTGAAATGGAGCGAGGAAGCAACAACATTGCAGATTATTTTGGAGGTAGCGGAGCTCTTGAAGAACTTGGAGCAAAGATATATACAGAGCTGTACCCCGAACTGGCAGCTCAGACTATAAAGATGCATATTAAGAGAAAGAGAAATAATCTTGGATGGAAATAGGAGGGTATTTATGCGGATTACTAAAATAAATAAAATTACTAAAATCATTAAAACTACTAAAAAAGTGGTCATAATGGCTGTTGTCACTGCACTGACAGTTGTACTGTCTGCATGCGGTACAGCTAAGAATTCCGGCAGCGAGGAAACCATAGGCAATGAAACTACAAGCGGATCGTCAAAACAAACTGTAAAAATCGCCTATCTTCCCATAACTCACGCGCTGCCCTTGTACATAGAAAATGAACTTGGCAAACAAAGCTTTAAGAATATTGATGTCGAGCTTGTGAAATTTGGTTCATGGCCGGAACTGATGGACGCCTTGAATACCGGAAAGGTTGACGGGGCCTCAGTTCTGATTGAACTTGCAATAAAAGCAAAAGAGCAGGGTATCGATTTGAAAGCAGTGGCTTTAGGTCACCGGGACGGAAATGTGGTGGTGGTGTCAAATGATATAAACAGCACTGCTGATTTAAAGGGTAAGACCTTTGCCATACCTCACAGGCTTTCCACTCATAACATTTTGTTATATCAGATGCTTAAAGATGCCGGCATGAGTTTTTCAGACCTGCAAGTGATAGAACTCCCGCCGCCGGAAATGCCGGCAGCTCTTGCAGAGGGACGTATATCCGGTTATCTGGTTGCCGAGCCTTTTGGTGCTAAATCAGTTGCCAACGGTACAGGAAAATTACTTTTCCACTCACATGACATATGGGAGGATTCCGTGTGCTGCGCACTGGTATTAAGAAATGAATTTATAAAAGGTAAAGGCGAAGCTGCTTCTGAACTTATAAAAGAATATGTTGATGCCGGCAACTACATCAATTCAAAAGGAGAAAAGGTTGACGATATTGCAAAGCAGTACTTGAAGGTTGAACAGAATGTTCTGGATTTGTCACTGGAATGGATCAGCTATAAGGATTTAAAAATATATGAAAAAGACTACAATGCTCTGAGAGACTACATGATTGAAATGGACTTATCCGAGAATCCTCCCCTTTACAATGATTTTGTAGATAACTCATTAATTGAAAATGTGAAGTGATAGACCATGAAGACTAATAAGACTAATACGGGAAAGCTCAGAAAACTGGTTAATACCTTTATCGGTCTACTGCTCTTGATTGCAGTCTGGAGCGGCATAGTCCTGTCGAATAAATATGACCGCTCCCTTTTCCCTTCACCCATTGATGTTCTTTCAGGAATGAAGGAACTTATAACTGACGGTACCCTGTTTTCCCACATACAGACCAGTATGTTACGCTTTATTTTGGGGTATTCAACTGCCGTTGTTTGTGGTATAATATTAGGACTTATATTCGGATGGTTTAGAAAGTTTTGGGAAATTGTTGACCCGATAGTGCAGGTACTAAGGCCGGTATCTCCCATAGCCTGGTTTCCGTTTATCGTACTATGGTTCGGAATCGGTAATCTTCCAGCAATTGTAATAATTTTCATAGCAGCTTTCTATCCTGTCCTGCTTTCAACAGTATCTTCAGTGGGAAAAGTGGACCAGACTTACTTAAAAGTTGCAAAAAATTTCGGACTCAAACAACCACAGGTATTTACCAAAATAATTTTTCCCGCTGCTTTTCCCCATATAGCAACCGGTCTTCATATAGCACTGGGTTCAGCATGGGTGTTCCTCGTAGCTGGTGAAATGGTTGGTGCCCAGTCAGGACTTGGTTTTCTGATAATTGATGCCAGAAACAACCTGCGGTCAGACTTAGTACTGGCAGGCATCATATTTATCGGTATTTCCGGCTTGCTTCTTGATAAAGCTATTGGAATGCTTGAAATGTGGATAGGTAAAAACTGGGGCATTTCGCCAAATGAAAGAGGGATATAATATGTATATTGAAATAAATAATGTTTCCAAGATATATAATCAGAATCCCAACAGCAGCCAAAAAGGCCTGGACGGTGCGAATCTAAGTATAGAAAAGGGCGAATTCGTATGCCTCCTCGGCCCCAGCGGCTGCGGAAAAACTACTTTATTGAATTTACTGGCAGGTTTTGAGAAGCCTTCTGAAGGCAGTATAACTATAGATGGCAAACCGGTAGAAAAACCTTCAATAAAGCATGTGACAATATTCCAGAACTACGGACTGCTTCCCTGGCGGACTGTACAGGGCAATGTCCAGCTCGGCCTTGAGTCTCTCGGGTTAGACAAAAAGGTAATAAAAGAAATTGCCGATGAATATATAGAACTTGTCGGCCTGGGAGAATTTAAAAGGCACCACCCTTATCAACTTTCAGGCGGCATGCAGCAAAGAGTGGCAATTGCCAGGGCATTGGCAGTAGATCCGGACATTGTATTTATGGATGAGCCTTTCGGAGCTCTTGATGCGCTGACCAGAATGAAGATGCAGGAAGAAGTATCTAATATATGGGAAAAAAAGAAAAAGACAATCATATTCGTTACCCATGATATTGACGAGTCGGTCTATCTTGCAGACAGGATAGTAATAATGACGCCCTATCCTGGCAGGATTAAAAGCATAATCAATGTACCCCTTGCAAGGAAGAGGGACAGAACTCATCCTGACTTCCTTAAAATAAGGGACAGTGTGTTTGCCGAGTTTGAAATGAAGCAAAAAGACACCATTGAATATTATCTGTAAATTAGTATCTGTAAAATGGAGGTGGCTAGATGAAAAAGGATACTTTATGTATAGAAACAAAACTTGTTCATGGATACAGGGGTTTTGATCCTCAGACAGGTGCTATAAGTTTTCCCATATATCAAAGTGCTACTTTCAGGCACCCCGGCCTAAATCAAACTACAGGCTATGATTATTCAAGACTTCAGAACCCAACAAGAGAAGAACTTGAGAATACCCTTGCCAGGATAGAAAACGGCCTTGCAGGCTTTGCCTTCTCAAGCGGCATGGCGGCTATTTCCGCTTTAATGGAGATATTTTCGCCCGGCGACCACATCGTTGTTTCAGATGACTTATACGGTGGAACTTACAGGCTATTTGAGGAAATATATAAGAAAAAGGGTCTTGAATTTTCGTATACTGATACAAGTAATCTTGAAAATGTTCTCCAGTCGGTTAAAAACAATACTAAAGCTTTCTTTATTGAAACCCCTTCCAATCCTATGATGAAGGTAACAGATATACAAGCTGTTGTTGAAATAGCTAAATCCAACAATATACTGACTATTGTAGACAACACATTCCTAACACCCTATTTCCAGCGTCCTATTGAACTTGGTGCTGATATAGTAGTGCACAGCGGCACTAAATACCTGGGTGGTCATAACGATACTCTTGCCGGATTCATTGTTGTCAATGATGAAAACATCTCAGAGAAATTAAAACTAATTCAAAAGTCAGTAGGCTCAGTTTTAGCTCCCTTTGACAGCTGGTTGTTGCTTCGTGGCATCAAGACCCTCAGCGTCAGGGTAAAAGCCCAGGAAAATAATGCATTAGCTGTGGCATCATGGCTCAAAACAAATCCTCATATTGAAAAGGTATACTATGTCGGACTGCCTGACCACGAGGGATATGAGATATCCAAAAAACAGTCTTCAGGGTTTGGGGCTATGATTTCTTTCACCGTCAGGGACATACAGCTGGTTGAAAAAATATTAAGCCGTGTTAAGGTTATCGCATTTGCAGAAAGTCTTGGAGGTGTGGAAAGCCTTATCACCTACCCTGCTGTACAGACACATTCCGCCATTCCAATGGAGATAAGGGAACGCCTGGGTGTAAACGATAAGCTTCTCAGGCTTTCTATAGGCATCGAAGCAGCAGAAGATATTATTAATGACTTGGAACAAGCTATGGAGGAATAGAATATGAAGTTTGGAACAAAAGTTATTCATAACGGTTATGAAATTGATAAATGCACAGGTGCTTTAAGCATTCCTATCTATCAGGCATCCACTTACCACCAGCAGGATATTGACAACCCACCTGAGTTTGACTATTCACGTTCCGGAAACCCCACACGTAAAGCCCTTGAGGAAACCATCGCTTTTCTTGAATGTGGAGATAAAGGTTTTGCTTTTTCTTCCGGCATGGCGGCTATTTCATCAGTTTTGTCCATATTTTCAACAGGTGATCATATTGTTATATGTGAAGACGTCTACGGTGGTACATACAGGGTGTCAAACAACATTTTCAATAGATATGGAATAGAAATATCCTTTGTAAACGCCGGTGATTTGTCAGAGATAGAAAACAGCATAAAAAGCAGCACAAAAGCAATCTTTCTTGAAACTCCTTCCAATCCCCTTATGAAAATAACGGATCTTAAAGGAGCAATTAAAATAGCAAAGAATAAAGGTCTGCTTGTAATAGTAGATAATACTTTCATGTCACCATATCTGCAGCGTCCCCTTGAGTTAGGGGCTGATATTGTCATACACAGCGCGACAAAGTTTATCGGCGGACACAGTGACGTTGTTGGCGGGCTGGTAGTTGTAAAAGGCAAAGAACTGGCACGAAAGGTATACTCTGTTCAGAATGGCTTTGGCGCAATATTAGGGCCTCAGGATAGCTGGCTTCTTTTAAGAGGATTAAAAACTCTTAAAGTAAGGATGGACTATCAGCAAAACAATGCTCTTATTCTTGCTAAATGGCTTTTAGAGCAACCTAAGGTGTCCAAAGTTTTTTATCCCGGCCTTGAAAATCACCCGGGCAGAGAGATCCATTTTTCCCAGGCTCAAGGCCCTGGTGCTGTGCTGTCCTTTAAAACAACAGGCAATGAGACAGCAAGGTCCTTTATGAATAATATTAGGCTGGCAGCAGTGGCTGTAAGTCTTGGCGGAGTTGAAACAATAGTCTCCTATCCGGTAAAAATGTCCCATGCCTCAATTCCCCGGCAGGAAAGGGAAAGGCTTGGTATTTCAGATAACTTAATAAGGGTTTCGGTTGGGCTTGAGGAAATCGAGGATTTAATTGCTGACTTTGAACAGGCTCTAAAATAGAAATGTTGGCTAATTCTGAACAAGCTCCGAAATAGAGACATTAGCAAATAATGAACAAGTTCCAAAAAATAAAAGTATTGGCTAAGTGGATAAGCAATTAACCACTTAGCCTTAAACTCATTCTTAATCTTCTCTGTCCCACACCGGGGCTATTCAAAGAAGTAAACATCTTCTGTGCAATTCCGGCAAATCTATACTGGATATAGCCATGTTAATCAGTTTTAACAGCTAAAGTTACTTTTTACTCAGAGCCCTCTTCTTTGTTATTCTTACTTTGAACCTCTTCTTTGTTTATTTACTACAAGCCCTTAAGTCCCTTATTTTGTTTGTCTCGGTAATACAAAAAACCTTGTAAACTTTATGTTTAAAAGGTTTTTATTTGGCGACCCGGAAGGGGCTCGAACCCTCGACCTCCAGCGTGACAGGCTGGCATTCTAACCAACTGAACTACCGGACCAAAACTGCAGAGAACATAGCTTTTATGCTCCAGTCTCTGCTCTTTGGTGACCCATAGGGGACTCGAACCCCTGTTACCGCCGTGAAAGGGCGGTGTCTTAACCGCTTGACCAATGGGCCACATTTATGTGTGCTAAATAAGGTTACATAATCGAACCGTATTCAAGCAGCGACAAAAAATATTTTAACCGGGAATAGATAAATTGTCAAGTAAAATTTAAAATTAATTTATTTCCAAAAAACTATAACTAATATCGCTATTCCGCTGCACTTACTATTTAAATGGCAGTACTCACTTTATCTATTAACCTATGCTGTTATCAGTAAATGAAGAAAGATTGGTATTCTTTATCCGTACTTTTACAACAACTTTCTTTACCTTCTGAGGAGCACTGATCATAATTCCCGGCATATGAGCATCATTAGGAGTAAATACTGCAAACATTCCTTTATCGATATCTATAAAGCTTCCCTCTCCTTCTACAAACAAAATGTCATTACTTTCATCATAATCCTGAACTATTTTCATTTCCTCGATATTTGCATATCCTACTTTCTCTTTTCCGTCAACTATATACTGAATATCTATATACTTCCGATGAGCCTCCCATTTCCCATTATCAACAGGTGTGCTATCATACCGCAGGACAAGTATATACAAATCATCACCGTCAATACTATGTTTACCTTCATTAAGCTTGTTCAGGTCATTATCCCGCAGGAATTTAAACGCTCTCCTCATTTTTTCCCCAAGGCATAAATATAAATCAGCATTTTTAAGTTTATCGACTATCATATAAACCTCCGATTGTTTATTGTATCTTATATAATTATGAGAAAAGACAGATGATACAGATATTACAGCAATCATTAATACCATGCAATGCATCTGCCTTTTCAAAAAATCAAGTACAGGAATTACAGTTTTTCTTCCAATATTTTTTTTATGTTATTGAGCGCTGTTTTTGCTCCCTGTATGATACCAAGATATTCCGTACCGGTAGAAATAATATTTATCCCTTTGTCCAACCAATGCTTTAGTGTCTCATAATCATTGTTCCCAGTCGAAACGCCTATGGGTTTTCCAGCTTTCTGGGCTTTTTCAATAGCAATATTAATCAGGCGATCTGTTTCACCGTCCATAATCCTGCCAAGCTGTCCTATAGAACCACTCAGATCATACGGTCCGATTATAAACCCATCGATATATGGATTACGTGCAATTTCATCCAGATTGTTTACGGCCTCTTCGGTCTCGACCTGAACGAATCTACATAACTCCATGCTATCAGAATGGATGTATTTAACAACATCGTCTATACCATAACGTATTGCTCTGTGTGGTCCAAAGCCCCTGTTACCGTTTGGCGGATAAATGCAACACTGCATTGCAGCATCTGCCTCTTCTGCAGTATTAACCATGGGAAAAACGATACCTGCCGGTCCCATTTCCAGTACTCTTTTTGCCAATACGGGGTTATTCCAAGGTATCCGCACTACAGCTGGTGTGTTACTTGCCTTCGATGCTATCAGATGTCCCAGTAGACATTGATAGTCTATTGCCGTATGTTCGGTATCAATCCATAAAAAATCGAAACCGAGATTTCCCACTATTTCACTGATTACAAAATCATTCAGGTTAATATGGGTGCCGACTAACAATTTTCCGCTTCTAAGCTTTTGTTTTAAAGAATCCATATATGTCCTCCTACAATGCTGTTTTGACTTTGCAACAATATGCTTCAGTCAAACCATTCGACATCCTCTGGCGTATTTATTGATTCATTATTAGCAAGGAATTCTTTTATGGCAGCACGAGCTCTTTCCTTTTCAGCCTTAACTGCTTCAGGATCCCTGTATAATGAAGCACCTTCTTCGATAAGGCGTTTCTGAAGCTTTTTAATATCAACGTTACGTACCTCAACATTACTGTCAATAGCCAGTTTTGCTGCAATACCTGCTGCCTGTCCTTCAGCCATTGCCAAAGGCATCAGGCGGGTACTGCCATGTGCAATATGAGATACTGATATACATCTTCCGACCACAATAAGACCATTTAACGTCTTTGGTATCAAGCAGCGATAAGGCAGATCATAAACATCGTCATTTTCGATCCATAAGCCTTCAACCGTTTTGTCCGATTTATCTTTATCTTCGAAATAAGAACCTTTAGTTTCCTTATGGACATCACATGGAAAACCATATCTTGCAATAACATCATCAAAGTGTCTTCCGCTCTGTACGTCTTCAGCCTGCAGAGTATACTCTCCAACAATATGACGTGATTCACGGAAACCAACTTCAAGCCCGGAATCAGCCAAATATGCTTTCTCAAATCCAGGTACGTTACGGATAAGGAATTCTGCAATGCTGGCAGCTTGTTTATGTCCGTCTATTTCAGCAAGTGTTCTTTGTTTTGCATCTGTTGGATCAAAATGAACACGGGTAGAATTCATGCTTATTACACCGGGAAGAGCTGTCGTAGTAAATAGTATGCTTTCCTTTCCAGTGTAAACCTCGCCTTTTAATGCTTTTTCTCTGAAAATTTTGTAAAATCCCTGGACAACAAAATGCCGTTGCTGCAGATTGGGACTTATTGGTTCACTTACAGGAATTTGTTCAGTCCTTACATCATAATCATCCAATGTGCTTAATACATATTTATGGAGCTTTTCTATATCGACATTTCCCATGTCAAACATCAAAGACCCAGGCTGCATGACACCATCTTCGCTTCCAAGAACGAACTCCGCTCCTGCCCGCATAGCAACATCACCGTCTCCGGTAGCATCAATAATAACCTTGCCGTAATATGCCTGGCGGCCTGATTTATTTTCTACAATAACCCCTATTACTTTGTTATTTATTACAATGGCATCTGCCAGATATGAATGGAACAATATCTCCACACCTGCTTCGATTACCATTTCCAGCGCAACATTTTTATACATTTCACGATTATATAACGAAGCATAGTATCCTGAGCCATATGACCTGAGTGCACGCAAATGCGGTGTAGCTCCGCCGCAGGCTACGAGTCTGTCCATAAATTCCTGGGGAAGACCTTTTATCACCTGCTCATCTTTATAGAAAAAAGATGCCATATTGCACAAGCCACCCGCTGTAGCTGTACCTCCAAGAAATCCATACTTTTCGATCAATAATGTCTTAGCACCTTCTCTTCCGGCAGCAATTGCTGCTATTACACCACTTGTACCTCCACCGACAACTATTACATCATAATTCTTAGAATACATATACAAACCTCCTGTTCATGCTACTAGTTATTTTTTATCTGTTTGAAGGGAGCAAATCAGCTTTATTTCCGCTCCCTTCAAAGCAATTTTTATAAAGCTTTTATTTGTATCAATTATTTCTGATAGCGCGCTACGACCTCGTCCAGCCCTGATTTGATGTCGGCACCATTTACCACCATCTTCTGCACTGCTTCTGCTAATGCAGTTGAAAGTTCAGCATTTATATCAGGTTCAAAAACAAAGTTTTCCAGACCTGTATCCCATATCTTCTTCCAACCGAACATGGTATCTGCTATTTCCGTTCCTTTTACACTGTCCATTTCATAAACCTTTGTTCTGACCGGCATACAGGATGCTTTGAAGTATTCAGCACCTGCTTCCGGAGTCAGGTTTGCAGTAATAAAATCGAAGGCAATTTCCGGATATTTACATGTCTTCCCTATTCCAAGGGTTTGGCTTGTATCATAAGCCGGAGCTATAGATCCAGGCTCTACGCCAGGAATTGCACAAGTTGCTATTTTATCTCCAAATTCTGAATTTTTTAATGCACCATATCTGTGAGAACCGAGTATAATCGAATATATTGTTCCTGCAGCCATACCATTGAACGTATCCTCGATATTCATTGCGACTCCTGCATCGTTCATTACTCCGTTTTTATACAGATCACGCAGCCATTCAATTGCTTTTACAGTTTCTGGACTGTTTATTACGATATTCATATTTTCATCATAAGTCCTTGCTCCAAATGCAAAGAGAACTGGCTGCAGTTGCTGAAGGAAACCGTCATCGCCATGAAGTCCTAAGCAAAAGCCCATATTGCTGCCGTCACTATATTTTGCAGCTTTTGTTACTATATCCTGCAAGCTGTTGAAAGGTGGGTCGTTTCCATATATATCAGTGCGATAGTAAAGCAACATTAATCTTGTTTCCCAAGGAAGGCTATAGATCTCACCGTCTTCTTTTGTTAAAGACTCAGCTGTAAAAATATAATCATCAGTTTCGGCGATCCACTTTTTGGCCATTTCTGTCATAGGCTGCATTCCACCTGCTGCTATATACTGATTCAGATTTGTTGAAAATGCCAGAATGACATCAGGTGCGTTTCCTGCTGCTGCAGCCTGTGAAAACTGAACATGCAGATTAGACCAGTTAACAGATTCAACCGTCATGGTTGCACCCCATTTATTATTTGCATTCCAATTATCAAGCACTGACTTTAATGCAACACTTCTAGGGTCTGCAGTTGACTCCGGGTTAAAAATCGTCCAGTGAATTAAATTTATATCCTTTTCAGCTGTCGTATTATCTGCCGTATTGTTCTTCGTGCCACCGGATTCAGCTGTATTTCCGCTACTGGAAGTCTCACCTTTTGAGCAGGCATTGAATGCAAATACCATAACAAACACTAACATTAATGCTAAAAACCTTTTCATAAAAATCCTCCTTTTGATATTTTTTGGTCTGTTAACTTAATAATAAAAATGAGACCTGAAACGCCTCTGGTATAATGGAAATTGGCAAACAACCATTACCTCCCAGAAAGGAGCGTTCAAGTCTCATGACCATTATACCATCAAA
>Ga0134099_1000588_pt1 | contig 41121 bp, 39 predicted proteins | sample 10_taG_2_FD_105482 | JGI IMG/M metagenome (GOLD analysis project Ga0134099, IMG submission 105482) | Switchgrass degrading microbial communities from high solid loading bioreactors in New Hampshire, USA - 10_41_5_180_A2 metaG | ecosystem: Engineered > Bioreactor > Semi-continuous > Anaerobic >...
TCATATAGAGGCGCCTCCTTGATGATTTTTGTGCCTTCCTTGCCGTGGTCAGCACAATTGTTATTCTATAGGATGGCGTCTCGTTTTTCAAAGTCCGTTATTATTCATTACAGGAATGCTTTTATAATTTTTATCGCAAAATAATAGATTCCGGCCGGCCAGGAATTTTTATTTCTTTTGCTTATTTAAAATTATAGATTCGATCATTGGCGGTTTCGTCTTCCGAAAGGACCATTTTTAATCACTCCAATGTTTCTTTTAAAGGCTACTTTATATTACTCAAATAGTACTTTTGGACTACACACAAAGTGTAAAATATTGCCTAAACATACTGAAAGTGATAAAATCCTATATAATAACAGATAAATTAGTCAAAAAAGCGGGGTAATCTCATGAAACTTTATAAAAAAACAAGAATTACAATTCTTTGCATTATAATTATCCTGATATTTGTAGCATCATGTTTGATTTTAGCTGAAACAACCACACAAGAATTAATCGAGGTGAAGGAACCGCTTATAAGTTCCAATAACAAAGCCAGCGCCGAATATCAGGTTTTTTTGAAACAAAACCCCCTTTTCGGTGAAGAAAGCATTTTCCCTGAAAACAGCAGCATTATCACTGAATATGTGGACTATATCAAGGCTTTGTTTAATTATGATTATACCGCCGACAAACCTGCCGATATCTCAGGGGATTATGAAATAATAGGAGTTCTGGAGGCATATACCGGGAAAGATAAGGACATGGTCTCAATTTGGCAGAAGAAGTATGAATATGTTCCCAAAACGGCCTTTGAAAAACGCAGCACCGATTCCTTCAGCATTAATGAGGAAATCCGGATAAATTTTCACGAATACAACGAATTCGTCCGACTCATAGCTGAAGAAACAAAAATAGATGCCCCTGCCAGGTTAAGTGTTGTTATGAATGTCAATATCAAAGCAACTACTGAAAACGGTGTTATTGAAGAGTCTATGAACCCGGGTCTTGTTATACCTCTGAATAATAAATATTTCTCAATAGGCGGTGACCTGAACCAGGATAAACCCGCAGTTCTTGAAGTTGTGAAAACTGTGCCCCGTCCTGTTAATCGCAGTTATTTACATTTATTGATCATATTGGAGGCTCTTTTGATCAATCTCTTTATCTTCTTTTTACTTTTTACCAAAAACAAAGAAATGGATGAGCGCCAGAAAACGCTGATAAAAATATTCAAACAGTATGGCGGAAGAATGGCCGCTATCAACGATAAAATTACAGAGTCCTATGACCATATGTATGAGGTATTCTCCATTGACGATCTTGTCCGTATTGCGGATGAAATAGGAAAGCCCATTGTTTACCGATATAGTGAGGATAAAAATGAAATTCAACGGTTTTATGTATTAAACGGCGCGGAAGTATATTATCTGGACATTAAAGATCCTGAAAGCCCGGATAAGGAAGCAAAACCGTCGAAAAATGCTTCTAATATTAACTCATCTGCTGTTGCAGTAAGGTAGAAATAAGAGGTAATCATTTTTTACCGTACATTCTCTTCGATGGTAGTATATTTGCTAAACCTTTGAATGACGAATTATTTTTTCCGGTCAGTTATAATAATCAAAGAAAAATTATTGATATGATCTGGCATGGAAAGGATAATCTTATGCGAACCGGGGGAATAAACCATGTGCCTCGCTTAACTATGTTCATATTAACCCTGATCCTTTTGTTAGGTGCAACATTTGTGTTGGCCTATAATATCACAGCAGCTCTTTCGTCAAACACTGATGTAGCCTTCGTGGATGAATCAGACAATAAGATCACCGGTCCGATACTCAATGAGAACAATATGTATCCGGGTTGGTCCAGACCATATAAAATAATGATTAAAAATTTCGGCAATAAAGCCAAATACCGGCTGCGTCTTGTTACGGACGAGGGGCTTCAGCCGCTTTCTCTGGCAGATGTGCTGAGTGTGAAGATAGATAAAGACGGAACTGAGAAGAATTATCGGCTTGCGGATTCAAAAGATATTTTTTTGATTGATGAAACTATTATCAATAAGGGAGAAAAGCAGGAAGTTACTCTGACGCTTGCGATGGATGAAACAGCCGGAAATGAATATCAAAACTTAAGCATCGGTCTGGATCTGGTTTTGAATGCCGGTTCTGTTGCCGATGATGAACACGGAAATGGAAATAACGAAGGCGGCGGAGGCAATAATGACACGGGCACGGTTGTAGAACCGGAGCCGACCCCCGAGGATAATTTCGAGGAAGATGTAATAATAGAAGACGATAATATTCCTGAAGGCGAACCTGAACCGGATACAGAAAAACCTGTCGGGGAAGAAACAGAAGACCAACTTCCGCAAACAGGAGGGATACCCATAGAATTGTTCATCGGTATGGGAATTGTATTTATCGTGTCAGGCTTATTATTGAATAAAAAGATCCAGAGAAAAATATGACAACATTTCGGTTATGACATTGTACAAATTATTTCCCGGAATAAACGGGGCATTTGCCCCGATTTTGTCATGTTTACCGGCAATTACTGCGGCTTAGTCATTTAAAAAACCGCTTCATGGAATTACGCTGATTATTTCCCTGAAACTGCTATAACATAGTTGTTTTCATCTGTACAAATGTGGAATAATATAGATGTAACATATTCTGAATATATATTCCAATTTTTACGGAGGATTATTATTGAGACTTGTAGCGTTTGTCGGGGCTAGCGGATCCGGGAAAAGTCATCGTGCTTTGTGGGTTGCAAGAGAAAACGACCTGGATTATATAATAGATGATGGCCTATTAATACATGAGAATTCAATTGTGGCGGGGAAATCAGCTAAAAAGGCCCCGTCTAAAATTGGTTCTGTGAAGATTGCGCTGTTCTATGAAGAAGAGCATCGGAACAGCATCAAAAAGGCAATTAAGGACCATAAGCCGAAAGGGATACTGGTATTGGGCACATCTGACGCAATGGTGGACAGGATTGCGGAAGTTCTTGAACTTGGGAAGTATGAAAAGAGAATTTATATAGAGGATGTGGCCAGTCCTTATGAGATAGAACAAGCCAGAAAAACCCGAATTGACCAGGGAAAGCATGTCATTCCGGTTCCCACCATGCAGTTAAAAAAGCAGTTTTCGGGTTATTTTTTAGACCCTCTGCAGATTTTCAGAAGAAAAGGAAAGGGCCAATTCCAGAACATTGGCGAAAAATCAGTGGTAAGGCCTACATTCAGTTATTTTGGGAATTATACGATATCGGACTATGCAATATATCAATTGGTTAATTATAATATCGTAACTATGCCCCAGATGGAGAAAGTAAGCAGATTTCGTACCAGTAACACCCCTGATGGACTTTATATCGATATGGATGTTATAATGGTATTTGGTTACAATCTGCTGGAAGCAGTTAAAGAAGCAAGAGCTCAAATCATTAAGGAATTGGACAGATTCGCAGGCTTCAATGTAAATTCGTTTAATATTAACATAAAAAATTTAGTTTTCAAAAAGAGTCCACCGGAATTTTAAAATTATGGAGGTAAACAAAGTGCCTCATTTGGAAAAATCTATCGATTATCAGAATATGAGCGATGAAGAAATTCTTTCATATGTTCATTCCGGATGCAAGCTGGGAATGGAACATATTATAGAAAGGTACAAGCCTCTGGTAAGAGCTAAAGCCAGGAGCTATTTTTTAGTGGGCGCCGACAGGGAAGATATTGTTCAGGAAGGTATGATCGGGTTGTTCAAAGCAGTCCGAGATTACAGGTATGATAAAAAAATTCCCTTCCGGGTATTTGCGGAAATGTGTATTACCCGACAAATCATTACCGCAGTTAAAACAGCTACCAGGCAAAAACATATTCCCCTAAATACATATGTTTCACTTAACAGAAAAGTATTTGATGAAAATTCCGATAAATCATTGATTGAGCTGGTTCAGGAAATATCCGTAGCTGATCCGGAAGAACTGTTTATCAATAAGGAAGAGTATTCATTCTTTGAAAGCATGGTAATAGGATTATTAAGCCCTTTTGAAAGGGAAGTACTGAAAAAGTATTTGGCTGGAACAAATTATCATGACATTGCAAAGCAGCTCAATAAACCTGTTAAATCTGTGGATAACGCTCTTCAGAGGCTCAAGAAAAAAATAGAGAAAAGTATTCAGGAGATAAGAGCAGAGGATTTTGAAAAGGATAAATAAAAAATATTGGCCTGCTTTAAACAGACCAAAATAAAAATGTGCTAAAAAGGAGGTAAAAGTATATAAAGGTATAGTGTTATTAAAATTATATAAGAAAATTGTCGAATTATCAAGAACTTTTGGACGATTAGTACAAAAAGTCAATAAATAGCGGGGGGTTGATCATCTTATGATCATTAAATGGAGACCTGAGTATAGCTGTTATGATAAAACCATTGATGAACAGCACATGAAAATGATCGATATGATCAATGAAATGAACGAACTGTCTTTATATGATGATCATATTGATCGCTACGACAGGATTTTAGAGATTTTTTCCGGTTTAAAGGATTACGCTGTTTATCACTTTGGCTATGAGGAAAAAATGTTCAAAGAGCATGAGTACGACACTTTCAATACTAAATTACAAATTCTTGAACACAAAGGCTTTGTAAACAAAATAAAGTCAATAGATCTGTATGAATTAGACGAAAAACAGAATGAAACAATCTCCGATGTGCTTGACTTTCTAAGCAAATGGCTGGATCATCATATTCTTCAAATAGATAAAAAATTTGGCGAGTTTTTAAAAGAAAAATATGAAAAATAAAAAAGATCCGGGACTTTGCTTCAACAATGGTTGTTACTTTATAAGCGTTCGTGTTAGAATAATAATCAGAAATACCAATGCTGCAATTGCCGATATTACATAAGAGAAAATCTTTTGAATGGAGATGGTATCTTGTCTGAAAAAAATAAAGTAGCAGTTCGTATTGCAGGCAATGAATATGTAATAACCGGATCCGAATCTCCAGAATACATACAAAAAATTGCTCTCTTTGTGGATAGAAAAGTGATGGAGATAACAAGGAAGAATCATCTCCTAAGTACTTCCATGGCATCTGTTCTGGCCGCAATAAATATGGCTGACGAAATGTTTCGCGCAAATGAGGAACTGAAAAACACCGCAAGCGTTTTATCGGAACTTAAAAAGAAGCATCAGGAGCTTTTGGAAGAAGCCCAGAGAATAAAAGCTGAAAATGCGAAACTGAAGGAAAGGGAATCCCAGCTCAGGATAGAACTGACCAGAAGGGAAACCGAGTTAAAAGAAGTTAGAAACACTCTAAATACTATTTCTAACGCAAGGAACAATAATTGAGCGGAGGTTTGCTATGTTTGATAAAATGATATCATGGGGAGAGCTTATAGTGCTGGTTCTCTTTGTCCTTGGCTCTGCACTTATATGTTACCTCATAATGGCGCTGTCGAATTTACTGCGTATACTTAAGAATGTAAATGAGATAATAGATAAGAATAAAGATAATATCAACCGGTCTGTTGAAAAACTGCCGGAAATAACCGATAACGCGGCTAAAATAACAGGCATGGTAAAAGAAAATCTCGACGGTTTGGGGAAAATCGTGGGGGATGTGGAGAAAATCTCGGAAACAGTAAAAAAAGGCGCCGAGACCATCCAAAATGATATCATTTTAAAAGCAAAATCGATTCTTGAAATCATTGACGCGATAAAGAAAATGTATGAAAAGAGAAAGAAGAAGTCCAGCAAAAAAAGCGGAACTGTTTATAAATACAAATACAAACCCGGTGAGGACAAGCCGGATGAAGTAGAGGTTGAAACATCAGCCGAAGTTGATAAAGACAATATAGTTCCCGATGACTATGTGATTGTTGAGTCGGAAGTTAATGACGATGAATCCGAAAACGACGAATCACAAAAGGAAGAAAAGGAATAAAGACAACAGGTTATTTATATGAAAGGTCACAAATTAGAGCTGCTCGCTCCCGCGGGCAGCTTTGAATCACTTAAGGCGGCAATTTCAAACGGCGCCGATTCGGTATATTTAGGCGGGGGAAAACATAACGCCAGGATAAATGCGGCCAATTTTACCGAGACTGAGTTGGCGGCTGCCTTTGACTATGCTCATGAAAGAGGCAAAAAGGTCTACGTAACACTAAATACCCTGATCAAAAACCATGAACTTAGCGATGGGCTTAGGTTTGCAGAGTATATTTATAAAGAGGGAGCAGACGCTGTCATCGTTCAGGATATAGGTCTTGTCAGGCTTATAAAGGAATATCTTCCCGATTTCTGTATCCATGCCAGTACTCAGATGACCCTTGCCAACAGTGAGGCCGTTAAAACTGTTGAAGCAATGGGCGTTAAGAGAGTGGTACTGCCAAGGGAATTAACACTGGAAGAAATCAGGGCAATAAGCGAAAAAACCTCGGCCGAGCTGGAAGTGTTCGTGCATGGAGCTCTATGCGTCTGTTATTCAGGCCAGTGCCTTATGTCATCTTTTATAGGCGGAAGGAGCGGCAATCGCGGATTGTGCGCCCAGCCATGCAGATTAACCTGGTCTCTGTCGCAGGATGGCAGGGGATACGGTAATTCTTCATATTTGATTAGTCCCAGAGATTTGATGACAATTGACCTTTTGCCATTGCTCAAAGATTCCGGGATTGATTCCCTTAAAATTGAAGGGCGCATGAAATCACCCGAATACGTGGCCATTGTAACTTCAATATACAGAAAATATCTGGATGTGCTGGAGAATGTGGGAGATAAGAATTTCCATGTCGAAGAAGCAGATAAAGAAATCCTGATGCAGGCATTTAACAGGGGCGGCTTTACCCGTGGTTTTTTGGAAGGAAATCGAAATTTCAGGAAACTTGTATATACAAAACATCCGAAGAATCAGGGCGTTTTATTGGGACAGGTTTCGGACACCCGGCCTTTGTATGTAAAAATTAAATTGAACACGTCCCTCAGCATGGGGGACGGAATTGAAATATTTGATCTGTCGGGTGATGTTGTAAGTTTTCTGGTAACTTCGATCCTGGATAAGGGCCAGCAGGTGCGTTATGCGAAGGCAGGAACAGAGGTATGGATAGGAGACGTGAAAACTGCCGTAAAAAAAGGAAGCCAGGTTTACAGGACTCTTTCCAGGCCGCTTTTTGATGGGGCCAGAAAAACTTTTGAGCAAAAGGAAATACCCAGTATTCCTCTCGATATGGAACTTATTCTGAAAGAAGGGGAACGAGCCAGGCTTACGGTTATAGATCCCGATGGTGATTCAGTGGACATAATATCTGAGGTGCCGGCCGAGAAAGCCGTTAACAAGGCATTATCCAATGAACGGATAAGAGAGCAATTGGATAAAACAGGAGGAACGCCTTATTATTTGCGCAAGTGTTCCATATTTTCCGATAATGAAAGCACGATGCCTATATCAGCCCTTAATGCTATGAGGCGTAAAGCCCTGGAGGACATAAAAGAACAGCGTATTAAAAAACACAAAAGACCTTCCCCCCAAAACTTTGAAAGTTTTTATAAGGAGTGGACAACGGGAAAAGGCCAAAAGGAAAAACCAGAAAAATTATTTTTATCAGCATATTTTCATACAATACCCGATTCGATCGGCGAGCTGAATGATTATTTAGACCGTGTTTATCTGCCGGTGGCTGCTCTTAAAGAGCTTAATAAACTTAAAGAAGGATTTGACGGCGAAATATATATTTGGACGCCTTCCATACTCAAAGATGACGAATTAAATGACGTAACAGAAGGACTTAGGATTCTGGCTCCTTTTATTGACGGTATTGCCTATGGAAACCTTGGGATCAATAAAATATGTAAAGAAGCTTTTCTCGGAATACCCCTATGCGCCGAACCGTCAATAAATATATTTAACGATGCTTCTGTGAAGGTAGTGGAAAAGCTGGATACTGCCACGGCTGTTTTGTCTCCTGAACTGAATTTGAAGGAGGTTAAAGGGATAGCATCATCAAATCTGAAGCTGGAAGTTATTGTATATGGCAGGATTCCGCTGATGACCATGGAGCATTGTCCTTCATCGCTTGAAATTCCATGTACCGGTAAATGCGGCGACTGCAGCGGGTGTAAAGGATTTTTAAAGGACAGGAAAAATGAAATATTTCCTTTCGTCAGGGATACTTTTTTAAAACGCACCCAGATTTTCAATTCTTATGTGATTTTTATGGATGATATTGATGCCGTTAAGGATACAGAAGTAAGTATCTTCAGGTTTGTTTTTACCGATGAAGATAAACTTGCCCGAAAAGCCGTGGCACAATATTTTTATGAGAAATTAAGAGGCAGGAATGATCATGAGGCCTGGGTTATTGAATCCATAAATAAAATAAGGGAAAATGGATATACAAAAGGCCACTGGTATAGAGGAACGGAGTAAAAGATCGCTATATCGAATAATAGGGGGAAGCAGGTTAATATTATGGTGGATGTTTATGTTGAAGTAATCAGGGAGGGTGTAAGATTGCCCTTTTATGCCAATCCGTATGATGCCGGCATGGATGTGTGCGCAGCGGAAGATACTATAATAGAGCCAGGGCAGACGGTAATAATCCCAACGGGTTTAAAATTTGCTATTCCTGAAGGTTATGAAATCCAGGTTCGTCCCAGGAGCGGAATCAGCTTAAGAACACCGCTTCGCCTTGCCAACTCTCCCGGCACAATTGATGCGGGATATAGAGACGAGTTAGGTATAATAGTACACAACTCGTCCATAGCAAGCGATGTAAAAAAACAGGAATATCTAACCCTTGACAGTAAGGGGAATCAGCAGGGCACCTATATTGTAAGAAAGGGTGAAAGGATCGCTCAGCTGGTTTTGGCAGAAGTGCCCAGGATGAATTTAATCCTCGTGGATTCTGTTAAAGATATTGGTTCCGACAGAGGCGGGGGCTTTGGTTCTACCGGGATATAAATGGTGCATAATAATAAAAGTTGATTTATCGGAAATGGGGAAGGAAAATGATAAACAGACAAAGATTAGCTGATGAATTTATAAGTTTAGTCAGGATAGACAGCCTTACGAAACAGGAAAGAAAAATGGCTGACGCTCTTTTAAGAAAGCTGAAAGATATGGGACTTGAACCCTACGAAGATGATACCGCATCCAAAATAGGCGGTGATGCGGGGAATGTGATTTGCTATGTAAAAGGTAAAAAACAAAAACCTGCTTTGATGTTAATGGCGCATATGGACACGGTTGTTCCGGGAATTTCAAAAAAACCGGTAATTGACGGAGATATAATAAAGACAGATGGAACAACTGTTTTAGGCGGTGATGACGCCGCAGGGATCGCAGTCATCCTGGAGACTGTCAAATCCCTCATGGAGGATAAAACTCCTTTTGCGGATATTTTTTTGGTCTTTACCGTGGCGGAGGAGAGCGGGCTTTTTGGAGCCAGGAATCTTGATCTTTCCAGGATTCCGGCTGATTATGCCATAATACTTGACGAAGGCGGAGATATCGGGACAGTGGCAGTCAAGGCGCCGCATTACAACAGATTCAAGGTAACCTTCATAGGTAAAGCCGCCCATGCAGGGTTGGAACCTGAAAAGGGACTCAATGCCATTATGATGGCAGCTAAAGCAATTGCAGGTATGCCTCATTTCGGAAGGATCGATGAGGAGAGTACCTCAAATATAGGAATAATAAAAGGCGGGCAGGTCCGAAATATCGTATGTGATACATGTGAAATAGAAGGAGAAGTAAGGTCTGTTTCCGAAGAAAAGATTAACAGGTATACAGATGAAATACTGGATCACTTTAAGAACGTGTCCGAAGAAATGGGCGGTACGATTAAAATTGAGCTGGAAAAAATGTATCCCGGGTTTGACATTAAAGAATCGGATGATATTATCAGCCTTCTGAAAGAGGCATCCGAAGCATCAGATATACCATTGAAGCTGCATGCCACAGGCGGCGGGAGCGATACCAACATAATCAACGGAGCGGGGATACCTGCAATAAACACAAGCGTCGGGATGACAAATGTTCATTCAACCAATGAGTATATCCGGATATCTGATATGGAAAAGGCATGCCGTTTCCTGACGGCAATCATAAAGGCGGCTTACGGACGAAGTAAGTCTTAATAGTCTTTTTTAGCCCTGAGAGCCGGAAAAGGATTTTTTATTTCTACCCTCGAGTATAAGATAAAAAAAGGATCTGTCAAAAGATCCTTTTTTGTGTTATTTCTTTTGAAACAGGGGGTTTGTTCTTCTGATTACATATTAACCCGGAGGCATAATAATCAGAAAGGCTGTTTCCCTTTGATTTTCATTAAATAATTCTTCAGTACATCATTAAGATGTTATTTCTGTTTATTGTATGTAACCAGATCCGTTTGTATTAAACGGCCCCCCCTAATAATATAAACGATTATTTTATTATTGGATCAAACTACTCCCTGAGCATACATTGCGGCGGCTACCTTTTTGAAACCTGCGATATTTGCGCCAAGTACAAGATTATCAGGATCTCCGTACTCTGCGGCAGCTTCGCTGGAATTTTTGTATATGTTTTTCATTATGACCTTAAGTCTTTCATCAACTTCTTCGAAGGTCCAGGATAATCTTAAGCTGTTCTGGGACATTTCCAGACCGGAAGTTGCAACTCCGCCAGCGTTGGCTGCCTTGCCAGGAGCGAATATGATCTTATTCTTAATAAACAGATCAACTGCATCAGGAGTGGAAGGCATATTGGCACCTTCGCCGACAGCGATACAACCGTTCTTTATAAGTATTTCAGCGTCCTCGCCGAGAAGTTCATTCTGGGTTGCGCAAGGTAAAGCAATATCACACGGAATGGTCCATATTCCTCTGCTGCCTACCGTATATTGCGCATGAGGATGATGCTTGACATACTCGGAAATACGGCCTCTCTGTACTTCCTTGATAAGTTTTACGGTATCAAGATTAACGCCGTTTTCATCATAAATATAGCCATTGGAATCATTAAGGGCAACGACCTTCGCACCAAGTTGCTGAGCCTTTTCAGCCGCATATATAGCAACATTACCGGAGCCTGAAATTACAACTGTTTTGCCTTCAAAGGAAAGGCCTTTTGCCTTTAAGGCTTCTTCAACAAAATAGCAGAGACCGTAACCTGTAGCCTGGGTACGGACAAGGCTTCCGCCATAAGGGATTCCCTTTCCGGTCAATACTCCTGTAAACTCATTTCGCAGCTTTTTGTACATTCCAAACATATATCCGATTTCACGAGCGCCTACTCCGATATCTCCCGCAGGAACGTCAGTATCAGGTCCGATATGACGGAAAAGCTCAGTCATGAAGCTCTGGCAAAAGCGCATGATTTCCATGTCTGATTTACCTTTAGGATCAAAATCCGAACCGCCTTTACCGCCGCCCATCGGAAGCGTGGTAAGAGAGTTTTTGAAAACCTGCTCAAAGCCTAAGAACTTAATTATGCCAAGGTTTACAGAAGGATGAAAACGAAGCCCGCCCTTATATGGGCCTATAGCGCTGTTAAATTCCACACGGAAGCCGCGGTTGACATGTACGGTACCATTGTCATCAACCCATGGTACACGGAAAATTATTTGTCTTTCAGGTTCTACTATGCGATCAAAAATACCGGCCTTAACATATTCGGGATGTCTTTCGGCAACGGGTTCCAAAGATTCAAGTACTTCTTTCACTGCCTGGTGAAACTCAGGTTCTCCCGGATTGCGCTTTAGAACCTGTTCATAAATGCCGGCTAATATTTTCATAACAAAACCTCCATTGTTAAATCCTCATCAATCTAAACCCCAGCAAGTTGCAACAAAAATAAACTGAACTTGCAAGAAATTTTAGACAAATCAGATAAAATATATTTTATTTTTCCGTCAACACTCTGTAGATAACTGATAATTATTTCTATGTAATCATTTAAACAAGATAATTAGCAGCTCGGCTGAACAATTGCCGATTTTATTCAGAGTGTCAAACAGTGCTGTGTTAATTATAACAAAGAGCATATTGACATGCAAGAAAAGATTTCAAAAATTGCAAACAAATTTTACAAAAAAAACCTGCCCTTTAACAGAGCAGGTTTATAGAAAGTTACAGGTTCACTGAATGTTATTCAGTAAAAAGTTACTTTTTGCTTTTGATATACCCATCAATAGCTTTAGCCGCTTTTTTCCCTGCGCCCATGGCAAGAATCACGGTAGCAGCGCCAGTTACTGCGTCTCCGCCTGCAAATACACCTTCTTTGCTGGTCTGGCCGGTTTGCTCGTCAGCTACGATGCATCCCCATTTGTTTGTGGCAAGATCAGGGGTCGTACTGCGAATCAAAGGATTCGGAGATGTTCCGATAGCTATAATTACCGTATCTACATCGATTATATGTTCGCTTCCTTCTCTGGCAATCGGACGACGCCGTCCGGAAGCGTCAGGCTCGCCTAATTCCATTTCTACACACTCAATTCCTTTAACCCAGCCTTTATCATCGCCGAGGATACGGGTAGGATTTGTAAGGACCTTAAATATTATTCCTTCTTCCTTTGCATGATGGATCTCTTCAAGACGGGCGGGCATTTCGGCTTCGGAACGTCTGTAAATTATATAGACGGTTTCTGCACCTAGACGTTTTGCACATCTTGCTGCATCCATGGCAACGTTTCCGCCCCCCACCACTGCGATGGCATTTCCGCGCATTATAGGGGTTTCTGCGTCTTCTTTGTAAGCTTTCATAAGATTTATTCGGGTCAGGAACTCATTGGCAGAGTACACCCCGTTTAAGTTTTCACCAGGAATATTCATAAAGGACGGGAGCCCTGCGCCAGAACCGATAAACACGGCGTCAAATCCTTCTTCAAAAAGCTCGTCAATTGTAAAGACTTTACCAATAACCATATTTGTATGTATTTTAACACCTTGCTTTAACAAGACGTCGATTTCCTTCTGCACCAGGCTTTTGGGAAGCCTGAATTCCGGTATTCCGTATACCAGAACACCGCCGGCAAGGTGGAAAGCTTCGAAGATGGTAACCTCATAACCAAGCTTGACCAAATCGCCTGCACAGGCCAGACCGGCAGGACCTGAACCTATAATGGCCACTTTCTTGCCGTTGCCGGGAACTTTTTCAAAGGTCCTTTCGGAATTTTTTATAGCCCAATCGGCGGCAAAACGTTCAAGGCGGCCAATTGCAACTGACTCTCCCTTTATTGCTCTTACGCACTTTTGTTCGCACTGGGTCTCCTGAGGACATACACGCCCGCAAACAGCCGGAAGGCTATTGGTTTCGAGAATTTTATCATACGCTTCCTCGAATTTACCCTGGGTTATAAGGGCAATAAATTCCGGAATTTGAACATTTACGGGGCACCCGCTGACACAGGGTTTATGTTTGCAGTTCAAACAGCGTTTTGCTTCTTCTATGGCCATTTCCTCGGTATAACCTAAAGCAACTTCATTAAAATTCTTATTTCGTACATTAGGGTCCTGTTCGGGCATTGGTACTTTCTTTAATGACATATTAGGCATTTGTTCGACCCTCCAGTCTGCATTTATGTCTTTCGATTGATGTCTGCTCGTCTTTTTTGTACATTGAAAGACGCCTGATAAGCTCGTCAAAATCTACCTGATGGCCGTCAAAATCAGGTCCGTCAACACAGGCAAACTTGGTCTTTCCTCCGACAGTCACACGGCAGCCGCCGCACATTCCTGTTCCGTCAACCATGATCGGATTGAGGCTGACAATTGTTTTGATGCCGTAGGGTCTGGTTACATCCGAAACTACTTTCATCATTATAGGAGGACCGATGGCAATAACCACATCATATTTATTTCCTTCATCAAGCAGTTTTTTCAGGACATCCGATACAAAACCCTTTGTCCCGTTGGAACCGTCATCTGTGGTAATGAACAATCTGTCCGAAACAGCTGCCATTTCTTTTTCAAGAATAATAATATCCTTATTTCTGAAACCGGCGATAAAGTCTACCTCAACACCCATACCATGAAGCTTTTTAGCCTGAGGATAAGCTATCGCCACTCCTAATCCTCCGCCTATAACAGCTGCTCTTTTAACACCTTCAAAATGGGAAGCTACCCCCAATGGACCTGCAAAATCAGACAAATAATCTCCTTCGTTCATTTGTCCAAGCCTGATCGTTGTGGCTCCGACTTCCTGGAATATTATTGTAACTGTTCCTTTTTCCCTGTCGTAATCGGCTATTGTAAACGGGACACGCTCGCCGTCTTCATCGATACGAAGAATGATAAACTGGCCGGGTTCAGCTTTACGTGCAACGTAAGGAGCTTCTATCTCGAAGAGTTTAACCTGAGGATTCAATATTTCTTTTCTGACTATCTTAAACATTCATGTCCTCCCTTTATATGTACTTTATAACGGTCAAATATTTATATAACCAAGACAATTAATGATATATATAGGAATATGTGGCAATATTAATAACATATGTATACATAATGCATATAAAAAAATTATAAAAGAAAAAAGAAATATGTTCAATATAAATAAACTGTCTGTTTACTGTCGGGTTTAAGCAGCCGAATCAATTTTATTAGTCATACCGATAAACATTTTACCACATATACGTATACTAAAAAAAGAATTTATTTACATAATATATAATATTTTACAAACAAAAATCTCCAAATCATATTCACAGTTAACTTCTCATAAAATGAAAAGACACAGACAATTGAGCTGGGAGAGAATAAATGGCTCGTCGAAGATCTCTTAAGTACAATGCTGCTATTCTGACCGCAACCGGTTTTATAGTAAAAGCCATCGGATTTGCATACCGGGTTTTTATAGCAAATAGTATCGGAACCGAAGGATTAGGCCTGTATCAGCTTATGACGCCTATCTATTCCTTTCTGGTCTTGGTGCTTTCGGCAGGGATTTCTGTTGCAGTATCAAGATTCGTAGCGGAAGAAACCGCAAAAGGTTTAAATTGTTCAGGGATCAAAACTGTTTCAGTATCGGCAGGTCTTGTTCTTGGTGCTGGTATTATAATTTGCGGCGTCCTGTTACTAAATCTCGACGCTTTGGTGTTGGGGACAACCGGAGACGCAAGAACCAAAAGTTCTTTGTTCTGGATATTGGTCTTTGTACCGCCGATAGCCGCGGCATCGGCATTCAAAGGGTATTTCTACGGAAGGCAGGAAATGATGCCGAATTCAATTGGTCAGATTTTTGAACAAATAACCAAGCTTTTATTTGTATTGATTTTTTACGGCAGCTTTAGAGGTAAGGGTATCGACAGTATGTGCCTGTTGGCGGTTTTAGCCATGCTGATAGGTGAATGTGCCAATGTGCTGGTTGTGTATATTGCATTTTTACATACTAAAAATAAATATGCGAAAACCCATGTGAATAAAGGTGAAAGCACGATAGGGCTGGTCAAGAAAATATGCAGGACATCAATACCAATTTCGATCAATCGCTTCGTGTTATCAACCATTGGCACTGTCGAAAGCCTTATAATCCCGCAAAGACTGATGCAATACGGACTGAGTTTTCAGGAGAGTTTACAATCTTTTGGCAGACTAACCGGTATGGCGGCACCTCTGGTGTTTTTTCCTTCCATGCTCCCTATGGCTTTGGCAACCGCATTGGTACCGGCTATAGCAAACGCTGTAGCGGCGAAAAGATACAATGTTGCCAACAGGCAAATATCTCAGTCTATCAGGTTGACCATCATAATGGGATTGGTCTTCACATCTTTTTTTGCAGCCTGCAGTCATGAACTGGCCGAGCTTGTTTATCCAGGACAAAACGCAGGAGAGATCCTGCATTTGCTTGCATACACCGGAGTGTTCCTTTACCTGCAACAGACAATGCTGGGGATACTAAATGGCCTGTCTAAGGAACGCTCGATGCTGATCAGTACCCTGGCCGGCAGTATTATCAGATTGGCAGCGATATGGTTCTTTATGCCGGTTTGGGGAGTCAGTGCATATATCTATGCTGTGATCCTGGGAAGCATAATAACCATCGCTTTAAATTTCAGAACAGTCTCAAAACTGACTGGTATTTCCATAGATATCGGCGATTGGGTGCTGAAACCTTTGACGGCGTCTCTGACAGGTTCAGTCCTTGCGTTGTTGTTAAAACGATTATCGATCCTTGCAGGGCTGCCCAAAAGGTTTGCATTGCTTTCAGCGATTTGTATTACATTTTCATCAATCATAATAATTTTTCTTATTATGCGCATTATAAAAAAAGAAGATTTGAAACGCTGGGCTGGCAGAGGCAATGCAATATACAGTGTTTTGTTTATGTAGCCTTACTTTACATAACCAAACGATAAATTAAAGAAATCCTTAAAAAGCATGAAAATAAGAGAAAACAGGAGAATTTCAATAAAAAACGCAGCTATGCTGCGATAATAGATATATTAAAAGTCAAAGAAAGTCAAAATCAAACTTGCTTATATGTAAAACCAATAATACAATATAGGTAAGGTCAAAGAAGGTCAAAAATATATGCGATAATAGTGAAATAATGATTAATGGAGGTGTTTGTATGTTCAACATTGTTCCTTATTCAAGAAGAAACAGCGGTATTTCAAGAAAAGATGACTGGTTTGGCATTGACAGATTTTTTGACGATTTCTTCAGAGATCCGTTCTTTGCGAGATTCTCATCAATGACTACACCAATCAGAGCAGATGTAAGAGAAACTGATAAAGAATATATAGTAGAAGCTGAATTGCCGGGCGTTAAGAAGGAAGATATCATAATCGATCTTCAGGACGATGTATTGACCATCGGCGTTGACGTAAAGCAGGAGAGAAACGAAGAAAATGATGGGTACATTTACAGGGAACGTCAGAGAGGTTCTTACAGACGAAGCTTTAATGTATACAATATTGACAATGAAAAAGTCAGAGCCTCCTACAAAGATGGTATCCTGACAGTTAATCTTCCAAAGGCGGAAGGGGCAAAGAGATCAAGAAAAATTAATATCGAGTAATAAATAGAATAGTACTTTCCTCCATCCATAATAAATAAATTAACGAGGGTTGTCTTGATAACAGGTTGCTGTCCTGAACGAGACGACCCTTTTATTTACGGTATTTACACTTGGATAAACTTAAAATAAACCGATGGCAGTTTTCATTTTTGCAGCCATCGGGTATAATTGTAGTGTTGTTTTTTAATCATACTGAGGATGTGAACAGATGAAACTTGTTGCAGACTGCCATTTCCACACTATTAGCAGCGGACATGCTTACAGCACAATAAGTGAATACGCTAAAGAAGCATATGAAAAAGGTCTTGAGCTTATCGGAATGACTGATCATGGTCCGGCTATGTGGGGGGGACCACATATTTTTCATTTTGATAATTTGAAAGTGATACCTGATACCCTTTATGGAGTTGAGATACTTAAAGGAATTGAAGCTAATATTATAGGGTATGACGGATCGATTGACGTAAAAGACAGGAATTTGGAGGGGCTGGATATAGTTATTTCAAGCTTTCACGGCCCATGCCTGAGACCTTGTTCGATAAATGAAAACACCGCCGCTGTTATAAAGAGCATAGAAAACCGTTATGTAAATATTATTGGCCATCCGGATGACTCAAGGATAGAGCTTGATTACACTGAGTTGGCTAAGGCTGCCGCCGACAATGGTGTCATGATCGAGGTGAACAATTCCTCCTTAAAGCCTTCTACTTACAGACAAAATGCTAGGGAAAACTATGAAAGACTTCTGAATGAATGTTATAAACGTAATGTTTATATCATTATAAACAGCGATGCTCATATTCATATAGACATCGGGGAAACCCACCAGGCTTTTGAACTTGTAAAAAGTCTTGGCTACCCCGAAGAATTGATTGCCAACACAAACACGGTAAAACTAAAACAAAGACTTGGAATAAGGAGAAGATAAGAACACCATGTTTGAAAGACTTCAAGCCATAGAAAACCGTTATGAAGAGTTGAATATGAGACTGGCCGACCCTTCGGTGATGAATGATCAGGAACAGTACCTGAAACTTATGAAAGAGCATTCTGAACTGGCGGAAATAGTGGAGAAATTCCGGGAACACAAGAATTATAAAAAGGCATTGGAAGAAGCAAAGCAAATGCTTGATGAAAAGCCCGACAAAGAACTTATGGAAATGATTGAGGCTGAAATAGATGATGCCAGGGACGGTATTGCCCGGACCGAAAGAGAACTTAAAATTCTTCTTATGCCCAAGGATCCCAATGATGAAAAGGATGTTATAGTTGAGATAAGGGCAGGAGCCGGGGGCGAGGAGGCGGCTCTGTTTGCGGCTGTACTTTACAGGATGTATTGCCATTATGCTGAAAGTAAAGGATGGGTCACCAGTTTGATTGATTCCAATCCTACAGAAATCGGAGGATTTAAGGAAATCGTTTTTGAAATTGAAGGTAAAGGAGCATACAGCCGCCTGAAATATGAAAGCGGAGTACACCGGGTACAGCGGGTTCCGACAACCGAATCCAGCGGGAGGATACATACCTCTACGGCAACGGTGGCTGTGCTGCCGGAAGCAGAGGATGTAGGAGAAATCGAGATCAATCCCAATGATATAGAAGTCGACACATACAGGGCTTCCGGAGCCGGTGGACAGCATGTTAACAAGACTTCTTCGGCTATTCGTATTACACATATACCTACGGGTATTGTAGTAACCTGTCAGGATCAGCGTTCTCAGCATAAGAACAGAGAAAAGGCCATGAGGGTGTTAAAGGCTAAGCTCTATGAGATCGAGCGGCAAAAACACGACTCAGAGGTGGCTGAAAACCGGAAAAGTCAGGTTGGTACGGGGGATAGAAGCGAAAGAATAAGAACTTATAACTTCCCCCAAAGAAGAGTCACCGATCATCGAATCGGATTTACGCTTTATCAAATCGATCAGTTTATAAACGGTGACATGGATGAGCTTATTGACGCATTGATAACTACAGATCAAGCCAGAAAACTGACAAATGGCGAAGATATTTAACATATTTTACAGGGGGTGTTTTTAATGAATTTCAATGTAGCCTCCGCTATAGGGCTTTCGATCTTTGCGGGTCTTGCGACAGGTATCGGCGGGTTGATACTTCTGCTCTTTAAAAAGGTCAACATAAAGATGTTATCCATAGCTCTGGGTTTTTCGGCCGGTGTGATGATTTATGTATCCTTTGTTGAAATTCTGCCTCAGGCAAAAATCTTCCTGGCAAAAGCATATGGTTCCGCAAAAGGAGACTGGATAACATTTATTGCGTTTTTCGCCGGTATATTTTTAATAGGGATCATAGATAAACTAGTGCCGGAAGCTGATAACCCCCATGAGCTTCAAAGTAAGGAACAGTTAGATGTATGTGGGCTTGGGGAGCAATCAAAGAAGCTTGCAAAAACAGGAAAGATGGCTGCTCTTGCCATAACCATCCATAATTTTCCTGAGGGACTGGCAACCTTTGTTTCAGGTATGAGCGATGTCTCTTTAGGAATTGCAATAGCAATAGCCGTAGCCATTCATAATATTCCTGAAGGTATATCGGTAGCTTTACCGATTTACTGTGCCACAGGAAATAAAAAGGAAGCGTTTTTTAAGTCGCTATTATCCGGGTTGGCTGAGCCGGTTGGCGCAATAATTGCCTTCTTATTCCTGGGACCCTTCTTAAACGACGTTATATTCGGCATAATATATGCATCAATTGCAGGTATCATGGTTTTCATATCATTTGACGAACTTCTGCCTTCAGCAAGGGAATATGGCGAGCATCACCTGTCCATATTAGGGTTGGTATGCGGCATGATAGTAATGGGCATAAGTCTGCTGTTGTTCGTATAAATATTTTTGCTGTTCACATTCCGATTTTCTTTTCTCTTGCATAATAAAACAGATACTGCTGTGCAAATCCGGCCAAAGCGCCGAATTTCTCAGCGGCAAAGCTTCTGATTTCCTCGTATCCGGCTTCACGGCCAAGATATAATTCGGCCATTACTCGTCTTACCCATCTGTCTACAGGGAATATGTCATATCTAATTCCGCTGAATAAAAGTATGCAGTCGGCAACCTTATCGCCCACACCGAAAAGTTTTTTTATTTCAGCTCTGCTTTGGGTAAGATCGCCGTTTATTAAAATATCCATATCTATATCCCCTGAGCAAATTTGTTGCGCTGCTTTTTGTATGTACTTATCCCTGTATCCTGCCCGTATGACTTTCAATTCCTCACAACTTGCGCCTGCAAGCCTTTCGCATGTGGGGAATGTTTTTATATCCGGCGTCTCACTGTCAACTGATTCTCCGAAATGTTGTGCCAGGCTTTCTATGATTTTTCGTATACGAGGTATGCCATTGTTCTGAGAGATCAGGAAGGATATGACCATCTCCTGAAAATCCTGCCGAAGAAGCCGGATACCATGCCCGAAACCTATTGCTTCTTTCATAACAGGATCATCTTTTTGAAGCTTGCTTTTAATTTCCCCATAGTCTCTGTCAAGGTCAAAATAAGGGTACCATACCCTTAAAAAATCATCTTCATCCGTATCATGAAAAACCAGATTTTTTCCGTCCCATTCCAGATAAACGGCTAAGTCTTTTACCACGCCCAACCAGACGTTATTGTCGATTTGTTTCCATCTGAAGCATTGGCCGCATTCAAAGGTGTGAACAGGATCAAAATGCTTAAAATCTTTTACTATAATGTTGTTTTTATCACGTATCCACTTATTCATTTGATTCTTCCTTCCGATATATAAAATGTGACAATCATTCTGACTTACATATTTATAGGCCATATTTTTTATTATATATTAATCTTTCTGATCCTGAGAATTAGTAAATAATTGCATTGTTAAAGTGTTTTGAAGCTTTAATATTTTGATACGTTAAAAGGCGGATTTTGGTGGAAAATATTAATTGATTACGGTGAGGTGTCTTTAAGGTAATGACATTACTTTATAAAAACGATTATATAGAAATTCTCAGAGAAAAAAATCAGTTTTATCTCAATTCATTAAGCAAAGGCTACTCAATGGAAATGTTTAATGAAGTATTAAAGTCATTTCCAATGATTAAAGTCACCAGTTTTATGACAATAAGAAATGTTATCTATAACGCTCCAAGGGGACCCGAGCCATTTGGAGAGGAACGCGAGAGAGTCAATCTGAAAGTTTCGGACGACAGGCTTAAAGCATATATGACTTTATATGTTTATGACGAAGAGCTTAAGGCAGAGAACAGATTGGAACTTGTGAAAGAAATTCTCAGCGCTCTCACCAAAGAAGGCATCGTGTTCGGCATTAATACCAAACTTTTAGCAGGTCCTTTGGCATCAGGCGTTGAATATGTGATCGCTGAGGGTATTCCGCCGGTAAACGGAACTGATGCGGAAGTAAAGATGTATGAGCTTGCCGAACTTAAACCTAAGGTAATCGACGAAAATAACGTAAACCATTACGAATTAAATCTGATAAATCATGTCAAAGCCGGGGATTGGCTCGGTGAACGTAAAGATCCAACCCCCGGAAAGCCTGGCAAAAGTGTCACAGGCAAAGTGATCCCGGCCATCCCGGGACGTAATATCCCTTTATTATACGATCGCAAATCAGTCAAAGAAATCTATGAAAACGGAGTTACCACTCTGATATCAAAAAAGAACGGTGCAGTTTATTATAGGGGCGATTCTATCGGGGTCTATGATTATCTTGAAATAAAAGGAGATATTGATTTTTCAACAGGCAATATCGATTTTGACGGATATATGTCTGTAAAAGGTACAGTAGAAGATAATTTCAGTGTTGTTGCCAGCAATGATATCGAAATACTCGGCGAGTATGGCGTAGGCGCCGCCGATAAAATATCAAGCCGTGAAGGGAACATATACATAAAAGGCGGAATTGCAGGAAGGAACAAGGCCGTTGTCCGCTGCAAGAAGAATCTCTATGTAAAGTTTTTATCCGATATCACTGTAGAATGTGAAGGCAATGTATATGTAGGATTCTATTGTATGAATTCTAATGTCCGGGCGAAACAATTAATTGTAGAATCCCCCAAGGGAAAAATAATAGGCGGGAAAATCGACGTGGATATCAAGGTTTCTGCCGCCGAGATCGGCAATAGGAACGAATCGCGTACTCTTATCAAAGTCAGAGGATTTGACCGAAATGAATTAAAAATGGCGCTGGACAGGACTACGCAGGAACTTGAAGAGAATAAAAAGGAAATCGTGCGGATAAGACAGCATCTTCAGGTTTACAGTAATGTGGGTACTTCTAACCTTACGAAAGAACAGCTTGATGATTACGAAGAATTAAAAAACGCATACTCTGAAATAAAGGAAATGATCAAGGAACTGGAGTTTAAATGTAAAAGTTTGAATGAATATCTCAAAACTCCAGGCGAGGGAGCTGTAACAGCAAAAACCCGCATATATCCGAAGGTCAGGATTGAAATAAAAAATCAATACGAAGAAGTGTCTCAATCTTCGCCTATGATAACTTATTACTATAAAGACAATGAAATAAAAACCATGTAACTTGGAGGAACGTTATGGATTGCAATGATATTTTAATGAAAATCGAGCAGGATATAATAAATGATAACAGAACAGATTTATATAGATATAATGGTATTCTGGAGGCTATCAAATTCTTTTCAAATCGTCTTACGCCGGAACAAATAACAGAAGCTGCATTTGATTTTGTTAATGAGCTTTTGACAGTAGAAAAGTCCGTCCTGTACCTTTATGGGAATAACGGGTATGAATTAAAAAAAGAACGCGGGGTCAAAATGGAAACCAGTTTTATACCTGCGACATCGGAATTGTTGAACTATATCGTTTTTGTCGGTACTGTGATATACGGACGGGATTGTTTGCTGCGATATTTTGACGCTTCGGTCATAGATAACATGGGCGCGACGGTAATGCTGCCGCTTGGACTGGATAATAAATTATATGGTTTTTTCCTCCTTTCAAGAAGAATTACTGCCGAATTCAATGAAAGCGACATACTGGTTTGTGAAACTCTGATGCATCTTTTCACCAACTCTCTTGAGAACAGCAATAGTCTTGAGAAGCTCAAAATAAGTAATCAGGAACTGGACGAAAAAATATTCAATTTGTTTGCTATCAACCAGTCGGCCAAAGCAATGCTTACAGAATATAGCCTTGAAAAGTTATATTCGCTTGCCGTGGATGTTTTTTCAGAACTTACACAAAGCGCCCATACCGGGTTCATACTATATGATAATTCCTCTGAAAAATACGTTTTGCGGGCATACAGAAATGTATTCGACAGCAACTTAAAAGAAATGGCGGCTGTCGCCTTAAGCCTCAATGCTAAAACAACGCCCGACCGTCAGATTTTAGATCTGTCGGATGACATTCAAAGAGGAATGTTCTGTAATATGTTTGACAACGGTGAAGAGCTTTTATCTTATTTACAGGCTAAATATGTGGTATTTATTTTTGGTGATAACGGAAAAATCCTGGGGTTTGTCACTCTTGGACAGACAGTTACGGGCAACGAATATAAAAAAGGCGCTTTTGAACTGGTGGACAGCCTGGCTTCATACACTTACATAGCTCTTTCAAATGCCATGATGATCGAAAAAGTGAATGATCAGAAAAAACTGCTCCAGGAAAAACTCCAGCGTATGATAACCCTTAACCGTATTTCCAAAAACATAAACTCGGCTCTCAGCAGCGAAATACTGATAGAACTCGCGCTTGAAAGCCTTACGATTTCTTTCGGGGTACAAAATGCCATGATAGCGCTATACGATGAAGATTCCGACAGCCTTAAGGTAAATAAGGCCACGGATCCATCGATGGTGGATATGGTTATACCAATGACCTCGTATTTAAAACCGCTTAGTAAAGGAAGTACAGTATTTGAGCCGGATTCAGAAAAACTGCCTGTTCTTGTGGGCAAAGAAAGCGCATCCAAAATGGAAGATAATGCAGGCGCTCTGTTTATTCCGATGACACTGGAACGATATGAAACAGTATTTATCGGCGCCATAATAATTTTGAAAACAGTCAGCGGGTTTTTAAGCAATGAGGAAAACACCCTGATATTTGAGACTATTGCAAATCACATGGCTCCGTTAATTGCCGGATTTAAGAACCTTGAGAAACAACAGAACTTATTGAAAACCGATACTGCCACGGTTTTTATAAATGATTTGACACACCAAATCCAGCAATGTAAGGACTTTGATTTGGAAATGGAAATAATCCGTATTACCGACAATGACGCAACACCATATGTAACTAGCGATGTACCTGAAATATTGACGGATGTTGTGGGGGATATTTATTCTGTTTCATTCAACAGGACCGAAATCATTGTAATGAATGATTTTGAAAATAAATATGGCCTTATAAAAGACTCTTTGGCCGGTAAAAACATTACTGTCAGCAGGCTTCGATATAAGAAAGAGTTTACCGACCTGGAGAGCTTTCTGGCCATTAAATGATTATGCTGTCCTGAATGGACCGAAGCGAAATCACGAATCTTACCCTATATGTCATTCTGAGCGTCAGCGAAGGATCTAAAAGATTCTTCACTTCGCTTCGCTCGTTCAGAATGACAGAGAGAAAGATCTTTCGGCTTCACTGTGCTTCGGTCACCGCTTATTTAGCAGTGTCTCCCAGAATTTTTTTTACGCTTTTCTCGAACTTCGGCCTGGGAATCATAAGTGAATGCTTGCATCCCTGGCATTCTATCCTGAAGTCAGCTCCTGTTCTTAATATCTTCCAGAGCTTGCTTCCGCATGGATGCTGCTTTTTTAGCTCTACAATATCTCCGACATTAAATACTTTCACAATCATGCAAACATCACCTACCGCCTGATGATTTTATAAACAACTGTCCCAACAAGAACCTTCAGTTTTTAAGACTTTGCAAAGGTGCAGGTATGCGGCCGCCGCGATTTATGAATTTCTCGGAAGAAAAAGGATTGACACTCATTATGGGCGCTCTCCCAAAAAGTCCTCCATACTCAACCACATCCCCTTCCTTCATACCCGGAACAGGAATTATTCTGACGGCTGTAGTCTTGCTGTTGATCACCCCTATAGCAGCCTCATCGGCTATAATAGCCGAAATAGTCGATGCCGGTGTATCCCCGGGTATGGCGATCATATCCAGACCTACAGAACAAACGCAGGTCATAGCCTCCAGCTTTTCTATAGTAAGAGCTCCGCTCATTGCGGCTTCAATCATTCCTGCATCTTCACTTACAGGGATAAAAGCTCCGCTTAAGCCTCCTACATATGAGCTGGCCATAACGCCGCCTTTTTTGACCGCATCGTTTAATAGAGCAAGGGCTGCCGTAGTTCCGTGGGTGCCGCATTTCTCCAGACCCATAGCCTCAAGGATACGGGCAACGCTGTCGCCTATTGCAGGGGTCGGAGCCAATGATAAATCAACGATACCAAAGGGTACCTTAAGGCGGCTTGATGCTTCCTGTGCAACCAACTGCCCCATCCTGGTGATCTTAAACGCCGTTTTCTTAATAGTCTCGGCTATAGTACCAAAATCGGCTCCGTCCAATTCCTTCAATGCATTTGCAACAACGCCCGGGCCGCTTACTCCCACATTAATGACACATTCAGGTTCTCCTACACCGTGGAAAGCACCTGCCATGAATGGATTATCCTCCGGAACATTGGCAAACACAACAAGCTTGGAACAAGCAGATGCACCTTTGTCCCGGGTCCTTTCAGCGCATTCCTTGATAATATGGCCCATCTCTTTTACGGCGTCCATATTTATTCCGGTTTTTGTAGTAGCAACATTTACCGATGAACATACTCTCTCCGTTTCTGAAAGGGCCTCAGGTATAGCTTTGATAAGAAGTCTGTCTCCCTTGGTATAACCTTTATGGACCAGTGCTGAAAAACCGCCGATAAAGTTTACTCCAACTGCTTTAGCCGCATCGTCAAGGACTCTGGCAAAGGAAGCATAGTTCTCTTCATCGCTGCTCTCAGCCACAATTGCAATAGGAGTAACAGATATCCTCTTATTGATTATAGGGATCCCGAAATCTCTCTCGATGTCTTCGCCTGTCTTGACCAAATTATGTGCATAACGGACTATCTTTTCATATATCTTCTGCCTGGCGATTTTGCCGCTGTCGGAAGCACAATCTCTGAGAGATATTCCCATTGTGATGGTGCGTATATCAAGATTTTCTTCTGAAATCATGTTTATGGTTTCAAGTATCTCATTTGCATTAAACATTTTTCTTCTCTCCTAAATGCGATGCATACTGGTAAAAATCTCTTCTCTCTGGAATCTTATATCCACACCCAATTCCTGTGCAGTCTGTTTTAACTGATCGCTCAATTCTGAAAACTCGCAGTTCATTTTTGAAATATCAACAAGCATGATCATGCTGAAAATATTCTGCATAATAGTCTGGGAGATGTCCAGGATATTGACATTCGCTTTTGCCAAAACTCCTGTGACAGTTGCAATTATACCGATTTTATCACAGCCTATAACGGTAATGACCGCTTTCATGGAAAGCCCTCCAGTCTTTGTTATGGTTGATTTGTTGTTTAGATATAATAATAACATCATCGTTGCCCAAATCAAAGATTTATAAGCAAATTTCATGACAAACGGATGGATTTTTTTATAAAAATTCCGGTAATTTTAAAATTGTCCCTCTGCATATTTTATGATGAAGAATATGTTGTATAGGAGAGGATGAAGCCCGTTTTTGTACTACTTTTTATGAATTAAAGAAACAACAGGTGCGATACAAAAATCCTATTTCAAAATACTGGGATAGGTCAGGCGGAGTTGTTAATAAGTGAGAAACACTCCGCCCATTTTTTAACAAGGGACGGTTTTTGGTTTACAAATTTCCATAAGCAGGATGAAAAGAAAAAACATGCTCCTGGCTTATTACGTCATTTAAAAAATTACGCGCTGATGCTTACAATGGCAGGTTTAAGTGTCATCCCGAGGAGAAGCGCAGTTCCCCCATAATGTCATAATGAGCAAAGCGCGGCCAAGTCGAAGGATCTTATATCAATAAGCAGGCGGGCGCAAGATTCTTATTTCAAACACCTGGTATGGTCGATATTTACCTTCAGGACCTATTTGAATTAATTTAAATTATATTTAATATTATCGCCGAACATGCGGTACGGTACGATAAAGACCTGGATGCCGTCGGAATACGGAGCAATCGTGTACAGGGGATAGAAAATCGCCAGTCCTTCTTCTGTCAGGTAGAAGTTCTTGGGATCAAAATATTTATTTAAATTTTCTTCCAGGTTGTCAAAATAATGCGCCCTTCCGGTAATTTGCCTTCTTTTGGCTTCTGATTCGATATGTTTCATAATAACAGGCTTATAATCATAGCCTCTTACAAACAGCGAATCCAGCGAAAGCAGCATGCCCCTTCTCATATCCCAGGTGTTACCGTGTCTTACAGTATTACCGTGAGCACCGCCTGTAAACTCGTAAATATCGTAATACAAACTAATCAAAGGTTTATTGCAGTAAGTCGGTTCAAAAGTTTCGATCAGTTCAAAGCTATGGAACGGAAAGCCTTGGGAAACGGCGCCCCTATATTGTTTAACGGCTGTCTGGTATAACTTAGTCGAAGCATAACGGTAATTTCTTTGCGCCTTTTGCCTGTAATACATGTTAAAATACATGGCGTTGCCGCTGTAACTTGAGGATAATACAGGGTAATTAATCTTTACGCTGACCATCAATACCTTATTATGATAAAAACGGTCTTCGACTGTCCGAGTTTTAATAAAATCGCACTTCATTGATACCACCTCACAACATCTTACTGATATGAGGCGAATTTTGTGCCAGTCCAGCCGAATTAAGGATATTCAAAAGATTTCAAGAAAGTCTTGCGCTCACCGGCGCTGTCATCCTGAGCGCAAACGAAGAATCTTAAAGATCCTTTACTCCGCCCCCGCCTCACTTAATGGTAAAGATACTTCGACTTCGCTCAGGATGACATAATCAACTACCATTTGCTGAAAGGAAAGCGTGCAAGATTGGAATTATAATACCGCGGATTGGAAGTAACTTCAGCCCCTACCCACGGTGGCAGCTCAAATTCCTGGGTTTCAGATTCCAATTCAATTTCGGCAATGACTAGACCTTTGTTTTCGCTCAGGAATTCATCCACTTCCCACGTATTCCCTTTATATGGAACGATATATCTATATTTTTCTATTAAGGGAGTTTCACATAACAGGAGTAATTCTTCTGCGTCTTCTTTAGGGATAGAGTATTCAAATTCGGTCCGGGCAGCGCCTTTTGAAGCACCTTTTATTGTAAGATAACCTGTATTTCCGACTGTTCTTACGCGGACAGTGCGTTTCGGATCTGCGCATAAATATCCCTGCCTGTAAAGTATCCCGTTGGTCCCTTTCTTGAAATCATCGTTTAAAACCAGAAATTTGCGTTCTATTTCCCGGGCCATAACTTTGAACCTCGCTTTACTAAATTATTTTTAACTAAAACGGCAAAACACTTTATTAGTGCTCAAGATGCTCCAAATGCCGAAGGACCTTATGACACGTCCCTCTTTTGCGGTTTACGCATATAATATACCGGAATACATTTTTAAAGTGAATATTATGAAAATAAAAAATATTAGTTTTTTTGCCAATACAATTATTAATAAGAAACCAACTGCCAAGGCAGAGATAATGGGAGGACCCCTGGCACCTTCCATAACCGGTATGGTAAGCTTTTATCCGGTATATAACGGAACTTTGGTAGTTGCAGAGGTTTACAATCTTCCCAATTCCGTTGCCCCGACAAATGGTATGCCGCCTGTTAATCCTTTTGGATTTCACATTCATGAGGGGAATACATGTGAAACGGGCAATCCATCGGAACCTTTCCAGGCAGCAGGAGGGCATTATAATCCGACGAATGCGCCACATCCACTGCATGCCGGAGACATGCCGGTGCTTTTCGGTAACAACGGATATGCTTTTTTAGCCTTCTATACTGACAGATTCAGCCCTGCTCAGGTTATAGGAAGGACTGTAATAATACATCAAAATCCTGACGATTACAGATCCCAGCCGGCGGGGAATGCCGGGAAAAGACTCGCCTGTGGTATTATCAGGGCAACATAAAAAATAAGAGACGGGGTTTGACCCCGTCTCGGTTTTTTTGTCAAACATGCGCCAAAAATCAGAGAGCAAGTTTTAAGACATTCAATACATCGTTTTTATTAAGCTGCATGACAGCGCCTACCCGTTGTGTATCGGATGCCGTGCATTTATCCGCCATCTCTTCCAGATGTGTGTCATCGATATTTACATGGCTTAATCTGGTAGGCAGGCCAATGGAATTGAAATAATTTTCAAGAGCGGCGATTCCTCTTAATGCCACATCATCAAGGTCAAAAAGATTATCATCAATATTCCACATTCTTTGAGCATACTGGGCGAATCTCCTGATGTCGCGCTTGTATACATATTTCATCCATGCCGGGAATACGATTGCCAGACCTGCTCCATGAGCAATGTCATAAATAGCGCTGATTTCATGCTCAATATCATGAGAGCCCCAGTCGCCCAGTCTTCCCGTGTTAAGAAGATTATTATGAGCGACAGTTCCGGCCCACATTATCTCAGCCCTAGCATTATAATCATCGGGAGTTTTCAGTGCCAGAGGGATATTGCGGACTATCGTTTTAAAGGTCGCCTCACAGAGCCTGTCAGTCAATTCAACATTCTGGGTATTTGTAAAGTATCGCTCCATAATATGAGCCATAATATCAGCGGCACCGCAGGCTGTCTGGTAATTGGGCAGGGTATATGTGAGTTCAGGATTCAGGATTGAGAATACGGGATATAAAAGAGAATGACTTAACCCACGCTTATACCATCCGTCTTCGTTAGTAATGACAGAACTGTGGCTGGATTCACTTCCGGCCGCCGGAATGGTGAGAACTGTGGCAACGGGCAAAGCTTTCTTCGGTGTATTGGTTCCGGCATAAAAGTCCCATACATTCCCCTCATAGGGAACACCTACAGCAATTGCTTTTGCTGAGTCAATAACACTTCCTCCGCCGACAGCCAGGATAAAATCAATATCATTCTTTCTGCAAATATCAATTCCTTCGTTGACCAAAGAAAGCCTGGGATTCGGCTGTACCCCCGACAGTTCAAACACCTCAACATCGGCTTCCTTAAGAGATTTCATTACTCTATCATATAGTCCTGTCTTTTTGATGCTTCCACCGCCGTAATGAAGCAGAACCTTATTTGTGTATTTTTTCGTTTCTTTCCCTACTAATGATTCCGTGTCTTTTCCAAAGATGATCTTGGTAGGGTTATTAAAAATGAAATTATCCATAACTACCTCCATAAAAATAGTACTTCTATATAACTTACCCAAATAAAGGACGAAGATAACACCAATTAATGTTTCTCACCCTTATGTACAATATCACATAAGATACTATAGTACAACATAAAGGACAAGGTGGCTGAGGGATGAAAGTCGTAATATTATGCGGGGGAAAGGGGCTCAGGATGTATGAGCTTACCGAGGACATGCCCAAACCAATGGCTTTGGTGTGCGGAAAGCCTATGCTCTGGCATATTATGAAGAATTATAAACACTTTGGTTTTGATGATTTTATCCTCCTTTTGGGTTATAAAGGAGAAAAAATAAAAGAGTATTTTGTGGATTATGCCTGGAAGGGACACAATTTCAGACTTGATACCGGAAAGGGCAGTATTGAACTCTTGGAAGATCAGGAAGACTGGAAGATAACATTTGTGGACACAGGCCTGGAAACTATGACAGGAAGCCGCATTAAAAGAGCGAAGGATTATATTGGTAACGAGACCTTTATGGCCACATACGGAGACGGGCTCTCTGACGTGGATATCAATAAGCTTCTTGCATATCACAGGCAAATGGGAAAAATCGCAACGGTAACCGGTGTGAAGAAGAAAACACAATACGGGATTTTAACCGTTGAAGACGGTATAGCGACCTCTTTTGCTGAAAAAGAAAACTTTGACGGCCTTATCAACGGAGGCTTTTTTGTTTTCGAACCTGAAATATTTGATTATATAAATGACGAAACCAACTGTGTCCTGGAACAGGAGCCATTGAAGAATTTGGCTTCGGACCGCCAGCTGGCAGTCTATACCCATGACGGTTACTGGACGGCCTGCGACACATACAGCGATATTTTGAAGTTAAACAAAGAATGCAGTAAACATTGGAAGGTGTGGTGAAAGATATGAGTTTCTGGAGCAACAGAAACGTTTTTATAACAGGCTGCACAGGTTTTCTGGGAAGTTACCTGGCAAAGGAACTGGTTGATCAGGGCGCGAATGTGACCGGCCTGGTGAGGGACATTGTGCCGCAATCAAATCTATATACAGGTGAGGAGTATAAAAAAATCAATATGGTTTTCGGAACCATAGAAGATGAACCTCTGTTAGAGCGCATACTGGGAGAATACGAAATTGACACTGTATTTCACATAGCAGCCCAGGCCATCGTGGGAGTAGCCAACAGAAATCCGTTGGCAACTTTTGAAACTAATATAAGAGGTACATATAATCTTTTGGAGGCTGCAAGGCGAAGTCCGCTGGTGAAAAGGATAGTAGTGGCGTCAAGCGACAAAGCGTATGGGGAACAGACCCAGCTTCCTTACCATGAAGATATGCCCCTTAAAGGAAGCCATCCCTATGATGTTTCCAAAAGCTGCACCGATTTGCTGGCTCAAGCGTATCATAAAACATACGGCCTTCCTGTGTGCATCACCCGCTGCGGGAACCTATACGGAGGCGGAGACCTTAATTTTAACAGGATCATTCCCCATACAATAATGAGCGTATTAAGGGGTGAAAGACCTGTTATCAGAAGTGACGGAAAGTTTATCAGGGATTATTTCTATGTTGAGGACGCAGTGAAGGCTTATTTGCTTCTGGCTGAGAAAATGACTGAATTGAAGCTTGAAGGGCAGGCATTTAATTTCAGCAACGAAATTCAGCTTACGGTATTGGAACTTGTAAATAAAATACTTGCACTTATGAAATCGGATTTGACACCTGTTATTTTAAATCAGGGGAGCAACGAGATAGTCCATCAATACCTCTCGGCTAAAAAAGCCAGAGAAGTCTTGGGATGGGAGCCCTCGTTCACTTTGGAAGAAGGATTGATAAGAACGATAGACTGGTATAGAAAATTCTTCGGGAAGGATGCAGAAAAAAGTGAAGGCTAGTATTATCATACCGTCCTATAATGCCAGCGAAAGGCTTTATCTGAATCTTACGGCCTTAAACTGCCAAAGTTATGATGGCGATGATGTTGAGGTCGTGGTTATTGATAATGGCTCTACTGACAATACAATGGAAATGTTGGAGCATTTTAAGCTTAAATATCCCATGAAAGTCATTCGGATCGAAAAAAACAGAGGTATCGCTTTTGGAAGAAATAAGGGGATACTGAATTCCAATGGCGAAATCCTAATTTTCCACGACAGCGACATGATAGCGTCAAAGGATTTTATCAAACAACATCTTGATGCTCATAAAAAGCCCGGTGTGGTAGTATGCGGGCTGTTTTGGAAAAGAATTTTTACATATTATTATAAAAATTTTACAGCTTATCAAAAAAGCAATTTTGAAAAAGTCAAGCATAAACTGGGTCTTCAACAGCTGTCCCTGTATTGGGACGGCTATCCTCTTATAAAGGAAGAATGGATAGAAAACAATGAGTTGTTGCCCTACAGTTTTGATCTTGACTTCGGCTTTATCAATGATTTGAAGGAAATAATCAATAAATTCGGAAAAGAATTTAATGAATATTATTTGCCATGGAGGTTTTGCATAACGAATAATCTTTCGGTCGAACGGCAAAAGGTTATTGACGTGGGTATGTTTGATAACAATATAGTCCGCTATGGCTATGAGGACTATGATTTAGGGGTCAGACTATATAAATCCGGCTGCAAATTTATAATGGCAGATCACATACTGAGTCTCCATCAGGAACATCCGGCCAATTACCGGTCGGACGACCTTATTATAAATATCAATTTTATGTGCGACAAGTACAACAATATATATTTTATTGACGTTCCCCTGGTGTGTATAAGCGATAACCTTCGTCTTAACAGCGATGACATCAACGGGATCGTCAGGGATATTTATCAGTTGATCACAAATCCCGATTATCACGATATATTACAACTGTTCCTGGATGTATTGCAGGTAATTAGAAAAAAACTTTTTTCTCCTTTGGAAGACAACGGGAAAGAAGTTTTTTTACAAATTTCCGGCAGATTGGATTATTACGTGAAAAAGATCCTTAAGATCGAAAAAAAGGAAGGTGTGAATTACTTTATCAAAGGATTGTCCACATTGTTCAAACACGCTTTTAATGTAGATTTTGAGAGTTTGTTGAGGATAAACCGTTCAGAAAGGAGAGGTAATTTTGAGTAAATATCATTTTACCACAGTGGTTTCTCAGGACCATTTATTTAAATATCTCGCCATGGTATCTTCACTCAGAGCCAATTACGACGATTTTAAGATATATACTCTCTGTGCCAACGATATAGTATGGCATATTTTAAATAAAATAAACATAGAGGAAATCATACCTATAATGCTCAAAGATGTAGAAAGCGACATGCTGGTAAGAGCAAAAAACGAAAGACCTTTTCAGGCGTTTTGCTGGACATTGAAGCCGGTATTTTTGCATCATGTCATGGAGAAATACCCTGACTGCAAATATTTCGCGCATCTTGACGCTGATTTGTTCTTTTTCTCAAGCCCTGATGATATATTTCTTGAAAACCCATCTGCTTCACTGTTTTTGACTCATCATAGAAATTCGAGGGACTTTCTTAAATACTACGGTTCCACCGGTGTATTCAACACCGGCTTTGTAGGGTGCAGGAATGATAAAAACGCAATGGATGCCGTGGCTAAATGGAAGATACAATGCATATTATACTGCCCTGTTAAAGAGGATAAAGCAAGAAAAATATTCGGGGATCAAAGATATGTAGAAAGCTGGCCTGAGGAATTCCAGAGGGTACATGTGGTAAGGAGCAAGGGAGCTAACACTGCTCTTTGGAATATTCAGAATTACAGTGTTTCCGAAAAAGAAGGAAAAGTATTTGTTGACGATGATCCTTTAATTTTCTACCATTTTTCCGGAATGACAATAATAAGCCGGAATGAGTTTAACCTCAACTGGTATTACCATATTGACGATGAAAAGGTATTGGAATACATTTATAAACCTTATATAATTTCATTGGTACATGTAATGAAGGAAATGCACCGGTATTTTCCATGGTTCATTGCCGGCTTTCTTCCTAAAGAATGTACACCGGACACTCATTATTACACCGTATAAGAAAAATGACAATGATGTTGCCCTTACCATACATTTAATAAACCTGATTTATCTGACTAAATACGGGAAATATTCTGTATAATAACCCTTTATCCGGGGTTATTACATCATTATTGTTAGAAAACCAATCAATGCGGGTAATACTATAATATAAGCATTGGAGATGATTTTATGGATATTGCGGCAGTATCGGTATTAATGAAGCAACAACAACTTAAACAGCAAGTTGGTATATCTGTTATGAAAAAGGCAATGTCAAGTGCCGAAACCAATACGGAAGCTTTGCTGAAAATGATGGAACAAAGTGTTCAACCTAATTTGGGACAGAATATAGACATCAAACTTTGAGATTGAACAATATCATACCGGAGGATCGCTCCGGTATTTTTTATATGCATATGTTACTTTGTTACTGAAAAGAGAGCGGGAATAATATATAATATTTTCTAATAACTCTTGGACGAGATTTATCAGCTTAGAATTATAAATGGTAAGATTTAATTTTAAATTGATAAGGAGCGGGTTATGAATTATCTTATAACCTTTTTGGAAGGAATTATCGCATTTATTTCACCCTGCATGCTTCCGTTATTGCCAGTTTATATTTCCTATTTTGCAGGAGGGAAAGAGGACAGTAAAAAGACGATAAAAAACGCAGCAGCATTTGTTCTTGGTTTTACTGTGGTATTTGTATTGATGGGAGCGTTTGCCGGTACTCTTGGGAGTATGCTTGTGAAGTATTCCAAATGGATAAATATCGTTGCCGGGGGTATCATCGTCATATTTGGACTTAATTATATAGGGGTAATCAGACTTTCTTTTTTAACAAAAAGCAGTAATCTTGAGTACAGGCAAAAAGAGCCGGGACTCTTTTCATCAGTTATGTTTGGGATCGTTTTTTCAATAGGGTGGACTCCATGTGTGGGAGCCTTCTTAGGTTCGGCCCTTATGCTGGCGGCTACTTCTCATGAGAGCTATAAGGGGATTCTTATGCTGCTTAGTTTTTCAATGGGACTGGGTATACCATTTATTATTTCTGCATTGATTTTGGATAAACTCAAGGGCGTATTTGATTTCATAAAAAGAAACTATAAAATGATTAATATTATTTCCGGACTTTTACTCGTCATACTGGGTATTGCCATGATGACAGGATTGCTCAGAAAAATGCTTGCTGTTATCGGTTATTAAGAAATATTTATTAAGTTGACTTATAGTTAAGGAGAGGTACCAATGAATAATAAAATAAAAGTATTTATCTATATTGCGGGTTTTGCATTACTGATCCTGATAGCTGTTTTTGGCTATAATAATCTGACTGAGAGGTATAAGGCTCCCAATTCACCCGGGTTGCCAACCTCAGCAAATTCTAAAACACCTGCAGCAGGTTCGCAAAGCCCAAATCCATCTATGTACGGAGCTGGACAGGAAACTAAGGACCCGCAGGAAGGAGATAGTCCCAGGGAAGAACAGGGATCACAGGAGGAAGAACGGGTTAAGGCCTTTGACTTTACTGCTGAAGATTATAACGGCAATGAAGTAAAACTCTCTGACTATATAGGAACACCGATAGTTCTCAACTTCTGGGCATCCTGGTGTCCGCCTTGCAGGGAAGAAATGCCTCATTTTAACAAGGTATCTGAGGAATATTCCGATAATGAGCTGATTTTTCTGATGGTGGATCTGGTGGATGGCCAGGGAGAAACAGTGGAGTCAGGAAAGCAGCATGTGGAGGAATCGGGTTATACATTTACCGTTCTCTTTGACACAAAGCAGGAAGCCGCAATAACCTATGGCCTTTCATCCATCCCGTTAACGGTATTTATAGATAAAGACGGTTATATTGAGGGGGTTGCCAGGGGAGCAATAGATGAAGAAACATTAAGATATGGCATATCATTGATTTTAGATGAATAAGAAAGAGTCTCCGAAAACTGGAGACTCTTTTTGTATGTTACAGATCAATCTGCGCCGGAGTCAGATTTTTTCTTTTTACGATGTTTGACACATTCTGTAAGTAGATATTCAATCTGCCCATTGATAGACCGGAAATCATCCTCAGCCCAGGCCGCCAGCTCTTTCCACAGAGACGGTGCTAAACGTAACACTATTTGCTTTTTTTCATTATCATTTTTCTTAACCATAATACTCAATATATGGTCCCGCTGTTTACTATGGGCTGAGCTTCTTTATTTCCACAAAGCACAACAAGCAAATTGCTGACCATGGCAGCCTTTCTTTCTTCATCAAGTTGTACTACATCGTTTTCGCTTAATTTAGCCAGAGCCATTTCCACCATACCCACGGCACCGTCAACAATCATCTTCCTTGCATCAATAATAGCAGATGCCTGTTGCCTTTGCAGCATTGCAGCTGCAATTTCTGGTGAGTAAGCCAGATGTGTGATTCGTGCTTCCAATACTTCAAGACCTGCAATTTCAACCCTGCGTTGGATCTCTTCTTTAAGTTTATCGGCAACCTCCTGGCTGCTGCCGCGTAAGGTCATTTCGCCATCTTCCGCCATATCATAAGGATAAAGTCTGGCAATATTACGAAGGGCAGAATCGCTTTGTATTGATAAAAAGGCTTTATAATTGTCCACATTAAATACAGCCTTTGCGGTATTGACTACGCGCCATATCACTACGATCCCTATTTCAATAGGATTTCCAAGTGCATCATTGACCTTCTGTTTATTATTATTAAGTGTCATTACTTTCAGTGAGATCTTTTTGCTTGGAATACTGACATTAATATTGCCTGTTATAGTATTTAGCTGCGGGTTTGGATTCTGATCATCTGTTGCGGTCGCCATACCTCTTCCCGCGGCAGGATTGACTGCAGATACAAATGGATTTACAAAGAAAAACCCTTCTCCTTTTAAAGTACCTATGTATTTGCCGAATAATGTGAGAACCAGAGCTTCCTGAGGTTTAAGGATCTTTAATCCCATAAATGGTATCCAGGATACACAGGTGTAGAGTAAGCCAGGTACAAAAATCACAATGCCTATAATTGCCGGCTTTCTGGTTTCCATAAGTACTGCGCCTGCGATGATTGCTGCTATTCCTGCAATTACGAGAAAAATACTTAGTATCAACATAGGCATTCCGTTTTTGGCTTTAAGCTCTATTTCTTCGGAATAAATTTTCTCCATAAACAAACCCCCAATAGAATATGATATAACTATGATATCAAAAAGATATCATTACGTATTTATGAATGTCAATATTTTCATAAAAAAGAGTTGTCTGTTTAAGACAACCCTCTTAAGTCGATATTATCATTTTACAGTTATCAGTTCGTAATTCTGGCTTCCCAGCCCGACTTTTTCCAGGGCTTCCAGCTGAATATACGGGTCTTTTCCGTGGAGCTGCTGGAAAAGATGCCCTTCTCCTGTAAGTTCCCAACCCTCGGGTACTCCCACAGGAATCAGGTTCTCAATTTTAATGGCGTCAAGACTTGCCCGCTCAACGGCCACTATATCGTCGCTCGCCATTATACCTATATCCGGAACCAACGCGGGAGTGGTTAGTCCCCAACAATCGCAGATAGCCGTGATTGAAATAAGGAAATTAATATAGTATACATTACCGGGCTCAAAGGTATCTAAAACAGTTTTCGTACAAATGGCCATGCCCATCTGAAAATCGGTGTAATTATGAGAATCCAGCGTTATGGCATGAACAGGACAAACCTTTACACAGTGCTGGCAAAGGGTACAATTATGATAATCAACCGTATAGTCGGCGCTCCTGCTTTCATCGCTGAAACTGTTGGCATGGTGGTTGCATGATTCAATACATTTTTTGCAGTATGTGCATTTTTCCTTAGTCCATACAAGACCGCCCTCTAAACCGTGTAGTTCACGACGGGTTCTGTCAGTGACGCACCCCATAGCAATATTCTTGCAGGCGCCGCCGTAACCGCAGGAACCATGACCTTTTACATGTGAAAGATCGATCATCATATCGGCATCGTGGATAAGCCCCGCAATATCAACATGCCGGAAAGATTTGAATTCAACTTCTTTAGTGTAGTAATACTTGCCGAAGTAACCGCAGTTGTCCAAAACAGGACACCCCAGGTTGCTTTCAGTATAACCCCGCATTTCCGGATGCCTGGAATGAACATAATGGTCAGTTATAAAACAGTCTCCGTTATTGCTTTTAATAAAATCCACAAGTTTGCGCACAAAAACCGGCGGGATGGTGGAATAATTTACTCCGTCTCCCACATGCATTTTTATTGCTACGGTCTTGCCGTTTACTTTTTCTGCAAGACCGGATTTTTTGAGCATCCGTACGAATTTTTCAGGCAGGGTCTGGGATGCTTCATAGCGGGAATAAGCCATTGGAGCGAATAATACTTTTGATGCCATAATATCCTCCTTAGATAATATGAATATAAAAGAATTAAATAAATACTTAATTCCACTGTTACAATAATAAATTATATCATAAGCCCATAAATCATATAATCTATTGCCATAAGCCGTCGGTAGTCGTCAAAACTCTCTGCCTGACAGCCATATACAAACCAAGCTGTTTCAAAATATGTGTCATTCTTTTTTCCATAAAAGGCTAAGAACTTTTATTTTGAAACAGCTTGTCAGATGTTATTCCCAGTATTTTTTCAGGTTCTGTCTATGCGTTTTTAACTTCCTGAGGCTTATCTTTTATAACGTATTGGAATACCACAACAATCAATATCAACAGTATACCGACAAGATCGGTTACTATATCAGGATCGATCATTCCAAGGCCTCCGATGATGGCGATAATTCTCTGCCACCACGGCATTTTTTTCTTCATAAAGCCTTCAAGTCCTCCGGCAATGGCAAACATCCCTATCGTTGAAGTAATAACTATTTGTATTACACTTAAAACTGAAGTATTTATTAGGAGCATTGCAGGATTAAGGACAAAGATATAAGGAATAATGAATGCTGCTATGGCCAGCCTGGTTGCTATAACACCCGCACGTATCGGATTTCCTCCCGATATTGCTGAGCCTGCATAGGCAGCCAAAGCAACAGGTGGTGTAATATCCGCTACAATACCAAAATAGAAAACAAACATATGAGCTGCCAGGACAGGAGTACCAGGGATAAGCTTCAGAATTATAGGGGCTGTAATAGTGGCCATAATAACATAGTTGGCGGTTGTAGGAACACCCATTCCCAGGATTATACAAGAAATCATGGTAAGGAAAAGTGCGATTATATCAATACCGCCGGAGAGTACCATAAGACCTTCAGCAAGCTTAAGTCCAATACCTGTAAGGGACACGATGCCTACAATTATACCTGCTATGGCGCAAGCAGCCGCAACACCGATAGTGTTTTTTGCACCGTTTTCCAAAGCTTCGACAAATGTCTTTGGAGTAAGACGGGTATCTTTTGAGAACATGCTGACTATGATGGAAGCAAGGATAGCCAGACATGCGGCGCGGGAAGCGGTATATCCAATAGACATGGTTGTAATGAGAACAACGATGGGAATAAACAAGTAACCTTTTTTGAAAAACAGCTTTGAAAAACGAGGAATCTGTTCTTTAGGCAATCCTTTCAACCCCAGCTTTTTTGCCTCGAAATGAACCATTAAAAAGATCCCTGCAAAATAAAGCACAGCAGGCAATATAGCGGAAGCTGCTATGGTTGAATAAGGCAGTTCGGTCATTTCAGCCATCAGGAATGCTGCTGCTCCCATAATTGGGGGCATTATTTGGCCGCCGGTAGATGCAGCTGCTTCTACTGCTGCGGCAAAGTCCTTATCATATCCGGTCTTTTTCATTACGGGGATGGTTACACTTCCGGAACCAACAGTGTTGGCAACCGAGCTACCGGAATACATTCCTTCCAGCGCACTGGAGATAACCGCAACCTTTGCAGGCCCGCCACTGGAAAAACCGGCTATGGAATTTGCGATATCAATAAAGAATGAACCAATATTGGTTTTTTCAAGAAAAGAACCAAGAATAATAAACAAAACGATAAATGTGGAGCAAACTCCGATGGGAGTACCTATCACACCGTCCAGAGTATAAAACAGAGTATAAACGATTCTGTTGATGGAATATCCTGAAGCAAAGGCATAGATAACAAATCCCGAGGCAACTACCAGTATTGGTAATCCAACTACTCTTCTGCAAACTTCAGCTATTATTAATATACCTATGATTCCTACTATTACATCCTGGGAAGAGATTCTGGTAGCCTTTTGAGCCATGCTCGAAAAATTAATAACATAGTAGAAGAAGGAACTTGTACCTATTACTCCGAGTAAAATATCATACCAAGGCACATAATTCTCGATCTTGGCAGATTTTTTCCTGGCAGGATAGAGCATAAAAGCCATGAATATAATCAGACCTACAAAAGATGCTCTGCGGATCTGTTCGGGCCAGGCGCTGATAAGATTCATGTAAAAGACATATAGGGAAAAACCGGCCAGAATATAGCGTACAATCTCTCTTGGCACGCCTTTATAATGCCTGGTGTTAGATTCACGATCAAACTCAGCCATTACCTCATCAACATTAATATGCTCAATTTCCCCCATTGATGTTAAATTTGTCGATTCTGACATGCTGAATCCTCCTAGTATTATTAAGTTGCGCTGTCAAGCGCAAGTTTTCTTGTTGCTTGATATAATGCACGCAGGCGCTGTGGACTGGTGTGACCTCCTACCGCTTTGACGGTTTTTTTAAGGCTCCA
>Ga0134099_1000596_pt1 | contig 40703 bp, 59 predicted proteins | sample 10_taG_2_FD_105482 | JGI IMG/M metagenome (GOLD analysis project Ga0134099, IMG submission 105482) | Switchgrass degrading microbial communities from high solid loading bioreactors in New Hampshire, USA - 10_41_5_180_A2 metaG | ecosystem: Engineered > Bioreactor > Semi-continuous > Anaerobic >...
AAGTGGATCGAAGGTGCGATCAAACTTGTATCGTCGGGAATCACCAACAGGATCGACAATCCCGACAAGACGATCAAGGTTTACAGCTGCGGGACGGTCATTAGAATCGACATTTCAAAGGGGGTCTGTAAGAAATGATCAAATGCGAAAATCGGTGTCCTGAAAGCAAATTTGACGGGTGCTGCTGCGAATGTCCAGATCGTGAAGACTGTCAATCAATCTGTACTGACACGCCGGACAAATGTGGATTCAGTATCACTGAAGAAGACAACAGCGCAACCCTGGCTACGTTCCAGGCCGAACAAATGGCTGTGATTCAGCGGATCGCTGATCTGGTCACAGAAAAGAAAAGACTTGAAGACCTGGAAAAGAAGATGAAGGCGCAGCTGCTTCAGGCGATGGAAGCCTATGGTCTGAAAAAATTTGAAAACGACGTTCTGTCCATCACCTATGTCGCAGCCACAACGTCCACGTCCATCGATTCGGCGAAGTTAAAGAAGAAATATCCGGCGATTGCCGAAGAATGTTCCAAAACCAGTACCAAAGCAGCATATGTGAAAATCAGCGTGAAGGGTGATGACGATGCTGTTTGAAGTCAAGAAGGACGGAAAGGTGTACATGAGTACCAAAAGCGAAAAGTGTATTCCCGACAAGGAAACACGGAAGCAGATGCGGGCAGCCGGATATAAACTGTATAAGGACGGGAAGGTGTTCAAAGACTGATGGCACAGGAAAAGACGTTTGAAAAGAAGGTCAGACGCTGGCTTGAATCAAACGGCATTTACGATGCCGGAACGCCGGACGACAAGCAACCCGTCCCCCCTGTTGGGTGGTATTTCAAAACCTGGGGCGGTGGACGGCAGAAGAACGGCCTTCCCGATCTGATCATCAATGTGAACGGCTTCTTCTTCGGGGTCGAGCTTAAAGCCCCGAACGGAAAGGCTTCCGATCTTCAGGAAAAGAACATCAAAATGATCAACGCCGGAAACGGGATCGGCCTGGTGTTATATCCGAAGGGTTTTGAAAACTTCAAAAACATCGTGAAAGGGGCGATCGGGTGCGATTCTCACATTCCCGTGTTGAAACAGCTGATCAGTGCAAATTCAAATACAAACTGCGATACAAAAGGAAGCTGATTACGCTTCCCAGCTGTGAACCAGACAATGCGCTGATCCTGGGAACTGCCCTTCATGAAGGAATCGAAAACGGTGTGGAAGCCGGAATCAATACATATTTTTTCAGCTTTCCAGTGATCGATGATCTTCATGTGAACGAAGCGATCAAGCTTGAACACTGGATCAGAAAAGCCGATCAGCTGCTTCCGAAGGGTATCTATGAATTCCCGATTGAAGACGATGACTTCATCGGATATGCTGACCTGTTGCATGACGTGACGGACGAATGTGTCCTGACAAGGGGTGTCACAAAGGTTTTCGATCTGTATGATTTCAAATACTCAAACAACGTCGAAAGCTATCTGAAATCGGGTCAGCTGCATGAATACAAGTATTATATCGAAAAGAATCACCCTGGCTGGAAGATTCGGAAAATGTTCTTCGTGTTCTTCCCGAAGGTCACGATCAAGCAACGAAAAGACGAAGACATTTTCACGTTCCGGCAAAGGCTGAAGGCCGAACTGGACAGAAATGAAATCCAGATCGTCGAGGTCGTATATGATCCGACGAAGGTGATTGATTTCGTCACAAAGGTCAAGCGAATTCTTGAACTTGACGAATTTCCGAAGGAAGAATCCAGACTTTGCGCCTGGTGCGAATACCAGGAATATTGTGAAAAAGGGGTCGATTATATGCTGTTACCAGCAAACCAAAGAAGAAACATTCAGGAAGTTCAGAAGAAAGTCATCTGGATTTATGGTGCGCCCTTCAGTGGCAAGACCACACTGGCGAACAAGTTCCCCGATCCGCTGATGCTGAACACGGACGGCAACATCAAATATGTCGATGCGCCGTATATCCCCATCAAGGACAAAGTGACGGTCGAGGGCAGACAGACGAAGCGTCAGCTGGCCTGGGCGGTATTCAAGGAAGTCGTGGACGAACTGGAAAAGAAGCAGAATGATTTCAAGACGATCGTCGTCGATCTGCTTGAAGACCTTTATGAGCACTGTCGTCTGTATATCTACGACAAAAGGGGCTGGGAACACGAATCCGATGACAGCTTCAAAGCCTGGGACATCGTTCGGACGGAATTCCTGTCCACGATCAAACGCCTGGTCAATCTGGACTATGAAAACATCGTTCTGATCAGCCACGAAGACCGCAGCAAAGACCTGACGAAAAAGGGTGGCGACAAGCTGTCCACGATCAGGCCAAACCTGGCTGAAAAACCAGCAAACAAGATCGCCGGAATGGTGGATATTGTTGCCAGGGTCATCGCTGAAGACGATCGCCGTGTTCTTTCCTTCAAAACTTCGGAAGTCATCTTCGGTGGTGGAAGGCTGAAGGTCACGGAAAACGAAATCCCGCTGGACTATGACGCATTGATGGAAGTCTATGCGGAAGCGAACAGGGCAGCAGCAGAGGACAAAAAAGACAAGTCCATGACCAGCAACACTCCCAGGGAGAAAAAGCCCGCAGAACGCAACGCAGAGCCTTCAGACGACGTGCCGAATCAGGAAGCTGAACAAAACGCTTCCGCTGGCGAAGCTGCGAATTTTTTTGACCAAAAAGTTCAGGAAGCTGAACCAGCAACCCCCGCAGCACCCACAACCCCGCAGCGCAAACGCCGTGGTCAGTGATCCGGCGATCCGAAAAAATTATTCAAATCAAATACTTCAATGAAAGGTGAGGTCAATTATGAGCATCAACTGGGACAAGTTCGACAAGGAATTCAACACGAAGGCACTGGCAGAAGAACTGAAAGAAGCCGAAGCGAACGGCAGCACAAATGACTTCAAGGAAGTTCCCCACGGTACATATGAAGTCAAGATTCACAAGATGGAACTGACCACGGCGAAGTCTTCCGGCAATCCGATGTTCAGCTGCTGGTTCAAGGTTCTGGCTGGCGAATACAACGGCAGCATGATCTTCATGAACCAGGTCGTGACGCAGCGTTTCCAGATCGCCATCGTGGACGAGTTCCTTCGTTCCCTGGATTCCGGCCTGGAAGTCGAATTTGAATCATATAAACAGTGGGATCAGCTGATCATGGACATCTTTGAAGCCATTGACGGTAAACTTGAATATCTGCTGAAGTACGGCAAGACAAACAAGGGCTTCAACACCTTTGAGATTATAGAGGTTTACGAAGTCGGCGAATAATTGAAACCCTGGCGGGGGGGATCGGGGAAACCCCTTCCCCCCAGCAATTCAGAAGAATGGGGGATTAAAATGGTCTTTTATGACTTTGAGGTGTTCCCGTTCGATTGGTTGGTCGTCCTGGTGGACACTGACGAGCGTTCGGAAACAGTCATCGTAAACGATCCCGAAAGGCTGAAGAAATATTTCACGGAGCGATCGCACGGGATTTGGGTCGGTTATAACAACAGACATTATGACCAGTACATCATGAAGGCGATTCTGTGCGATCTTGACCCGAAGGTGGTCAGCGACAAGATCATCAAGGAAGGGAAACCAGGCTGGCAGATCAGCGATCTGTTCAAGCAAATCCAGATGATCAACTATGATGTCATGCTAAACAATGACGGCGGTCTAAAATCCCTGGAAGGCATGATGGGTGAAAACATCAAGGAAACAAGCGTCCCCTTCAATATCAACCGAAAGCTGACGGACGATGAAATCCAGGAAACAATCGAATATTGCAGACACGATGTTCACAAAACGATCGATGTCTTCATGCAGCGCAAGGAAGAATTTGAAGCAGTCAGGGAACTGATCAAAATCTTCAAACTACCGATCACGTCATTCAGCAAAACGAAAGCGCAGCTGGTGGCTGAAATCTGCGGGGGCATGGGGAAACGCTTCAAGGACAACGAATTTGATTTCCCGATCGTCCCCTGTCTGAAGCTGAAAAAATACAGATATGTCCTGGACTGGTACAAGAACCCCGAAAACCATGACTATGACAAACAGCTGGACACGATCGTCGCCGGAGTTCCCCACACGTTCGCCTGGGGTGGGATTCACGGGGCGAAGCCGAAGAACATGGTCGAAGGTGTCCTTCTGAACATGGACGTGACGGCTTATTATCCCAGCATACAGCTTCAGTATAAATTCGGTTATCGCAACATGGGGAAGCCGGAAAACTTTGAATTGATCCACAAAGAAAACCTTCGCTTCAAGGCATTGGGCGACAAAAAAGCCCGCCTTCCCTTCAAGATCGCAGATAACAGCATAAGCGGTCAGCTGAAGGACAAAAACAGCAAATTATATGATCCGATGATGAATAATGCGGTGTGCGTAAACGGTCAGCTGATGCTGTTGATGCTGATCGAAATGATTGAGGATCACGCACAGCTGATCCAGAGCAATACAGACGGTCTTCTGATCAAACTGAATAGGATCGAAGATTTCGATTTAATAGATGACATCGTTTATGAATGGGAGCAAGCCACGGGAATGAACATGGAATTTGAACTGTTCACGAAAGTGTTTCAGAAGGACGTGAACAATTACATTCTTGTAAACGCCGAAGGCAAGTGCAAAACGAAGGGCGCATATGTGAAAGCCCTGTCTAACCTGGACTATGATCTGCCGATCCTGAATGAAGCGGTCAAGAACTACTTCCTGAAGGGTATTCACCCAGCCGACACGATCAACAGCTGCAACAAGCTGAAGGACTTCCAGAAGATCGTCAAAGTCAGCAGCAAATACAGTCACGCCCTGATCAATCCAAAGATCACAGAAAAGAAAATAAGGGTGGACGGCAAGACGAAACCCGTCAAGGTCTTTGAGGGTGGAACAATCCCGAATGAAAAATGCTTCAGGGTTTTTGCATCTACCAGGCCGGAAGATGGTGGGATTTTCAAAGTCAAGGGTGATGGGTCGAATCCAGAAAAGTTCGCAAACACGCCGGAACGCTGCTTCATCATGAACGAAAACGTGAACGATGTCCCGATCCCTGATTATCTTGATCGTCAGTGGTACATCGACACAGCAATCAAAAGACTTGAAGACTTCGGGGTGACGTTATGACATACAAAATTGAACACCCTTCCGGCTTCATAATGGTCGATCTTGAAAGTTTAACTTCAACAAAGATCGGCGCAGCAGACGGAATGATTCCGCTGAAGAACGTCAGGAAAATCTTCCAGATGACCCACGAATATTGCGATCAGGAAACGATTGATCGGATCGAAGAATTCCTGAAAAGGAAGAAATACAAATACTGGTCTGAATTCATCAAACAGAAAAGGCGGTGATTCGGAGTGCTGTTCCGTGGATATGTCCCCACAAAAGACAAAGAATGTACTGAAAAATTCAAGAACCGAACAGACCTGAAGACATATGACCAGGTGAAGCATCTTCCCGAATTCGCCGGAATCCTTTCAGAAGACACGGTTCTGATCGATATTGATGACTTTGAACAAAGCGAAATTCTGTTCAAAATCGTTCAAGACCGTGAACTGAAGTGCAAGGTTTATAAAACATCACGGGGCAAGCATTTCTATTTCAAGAACGACGGACTGAAGACGTGTAAAACACACACAAAACTGGCGATCTGCATCACAGCGGACATCAAGCTGGGCTGTCGGAATTCATATGCAATTCTGAAATTCAACAACGTCGAACGTGAAGTCATTTATGACACGCCTGAAGACGAAATTCAGACAATTCCAAAGTGGTTGTTTCCCATTAGGACAAGCCAGGAATTCATGGACATGGAAGCTGGCGACGGTCGAAATCAAGCCTTGTTCAACTACATTCTGACATTACAATCGGAAGATTTCACGATCGAGGAAGCCAGGGAAACGATCAGGATCATCAACAACTATGTCATGAAAGACCCGCTGTCTGGTCGTGAACTGGAAACGATCATTCGTGACGAAGCGTTCAAGAAACCGATCTTCCTGAAGGGCAACACGTTCCTGTTTGACAAGTTCGCCGTCTACTTGAAGAACAATGACCATGTAATCAAGCTGAACGGGCAGCTGCACATATATGACAACGGGATTTATACGAAAGACCAGGACAAGATCGAAGCTGCGATGATCAGACATATCAGCGGGTTAAGCAAGACACGCCGGAAGGAAGTTCTGTCATACCTGTCTTTGATCGTTCCGCAGTACAAACACCAGTCGAACACGAACCTGATCGCTTTCAACAACGGTCTTTATGACTTCGTGAATGACACCTTGATGCCCTTCAGCCCCGACATTATTCTGACGAACAAAATCCCCTGGAATTACAATCCGGCAGCTGCTGGGACTGAAGGGGCGAAGCTGGTCGATGAAACCCTGGACAAAATATCCTGTCACGATCCTGAAATTCGTGCGCTGCTTGAAGAATGTGTCGGGTACTGCTTTTTCAGAAAGAACGAACTGGGAAAAGCCTTTATTCTGACGGGTGACGGCGCAAACGGCAAGTCCACATTTATCGATATGATCAAGACCATGTTGGGCGAAGAAAACGTCACTTCGCTTGACCTGAAGGAACTGGGGGATCGTTTCAAGACGGCTGAACTGGCTGGCAAGCTGGCAAACCTGGGTGACGACATCGGCGAAGAATTCATCGCAAACCCTTCGGTCTTCAAAAAGCTGGTCACAGGCGAAGCGGTGAACGCTGAAAGGAAGGGTCTCGATCCCTTTGAGTTCTGCAATTATTCAAAGATGCTGTTTTCAGCAAATGCGATCCCCAGGATCAAGGACAAAAGCGGTGGACTTCGCCGAAGGTTGGTCATCATTCCCTTTGAAGCCAGGTTCACACCAGACGATCCAGGTTACAGGCCATTCATCAAGTACGATCTTCAAGAACCCGACGCTGTGGAATATCTGATCCTGTTGGGTATTCGGGGACTGAAGCGTGTCCTGGCAAATAGGAAATTCACGACACCCGCAAAGGTTGACCAGGCACTGGTCGAATATGAGAAGGAAAACAATTCGATCGTCAGCTTCATCGAAGACTATGGGATCGAAAACGTGGAACTTCAACCGACAAACAAGGTTTATCAAGATTACTGCGAATTCTGTCAGCTGGGCGGGCTGAAAGAAGTTTATTCACACATCAGCTTCACACTTCAGATGAAGAAACGCTATGGTCTGGAAGTGGAAGACAAAAAGATTAAGGGCGTTAAATATCGCATTTTCGTGAAAAGGAAGGGTTGATATTCATGGGAAAGTATTGGGACAGAATATGCAAGCTTCAGGCGAAGCAAACGCAAAAAGGACTTGAAAAATACGGTCAAGTCCTTGAGGACAACAAAGTCCTGTCACCGACAGAGGTTCTGACCTATCTGCAAGAGGAACTGATCGACGGCCTTATGTATGCCGAACACTTCAAGGAACTTCTGTCAACAACGGTGTCGTGCGACATTTATGCGAACGAATACCAGGCGAAAGCCATGCGAACCATGTCGGAGAAGACCCTGGCTGATCCCGTCCTGAACGGTGCGCTGGGGTTGGCTGGTGAAAGCGGTGAAGTGGCTGATCACGTCAAGAAGGCCAGATTCCAGGATCACACCCTTGATCCCGATTACATAATCAACGAGCTGGGCGACATTCTGTGGTATGTGGCGACGACAGCCTTCGGGTTGGGTGTCCCCCTATCCGACGTGATGAAAAGAAACATTCAGAAACTGCTGGATCGTTATCCGAACGGCTTTGAAGCCGAACGCAGCATAAACAGAAAGGAAGAACAGAAATGAACATAATCGATGCCGATGTCATTTTGATCGATTTCCCTGGACAGGAAACAATCCTTCGCAAGCTGGAATATTGCGGTCGTGTGTGCTACAAATCCGAAGACAAGATTGCCAGGGGGTCGGCTGAAACATTTATCAGGAACATCATAAAGCGTGGACACGAATCTGTCCTGGAACATGTTTCTTTCACGGTCAAGTTTATCGTCGATCGTGGCGTGTCACACGAAATCGTCAGGCACAGAATCGCTTCCTTTAGCCAGGAATCAACCCGTTACTGCAATTATGCAAAGGCCGACGAAATCGCGGTGATCCGGCCTTGCTTCTGGTCTGAAAACGATCCGAAATATATGAACTGGGAAGCTGCCATGTTATCAGCCGAACGATTTTATATGTCCCTGATCGAAAGCGGTGCATCACCACAGGAAGCCCGCAGCGTTCTTCCGAACAGCCTGAAGACCGAGGTCGTCATGACGGCGAATATCAGAGAGTGGCGACACTTCTTGAAGCTTCGGACTTCACCCGCAGCACACCCGCAAATTCGTGAAGTGGCAATCAAGCTGCTGAAAATGCTTCAGGAAAAAGCCCCCGTCCTATTCGATGACATTGGGGTGACGGAAACGTGAAGGTCGGGTTGATCGACGTTGATTCCCACGGCTTCCCGAACCTTCCCCTGATGAAAATTTCGGCCTTTCACAAATCCCAGGGCGACACCGTGGAATTCGTCAGCGATGGCGGTACATATGACAGGGTTTATATTAGCAAGGTTTTCACGGAATCCCGTGAACCGAATATCAATTTTCACTGTGACGAAGTCCGGCGGGGTGGCAGCGGATATGACTTGAAGAACAGATTGCCGGACGAAATCGAACACCAGTGTCCCGATTACAGTTTATATCCACAGTTCGATTTCGCTTTAGGTTTTCTGACCCGTGGCTGTCCCCGATGCAATCACACGTTTTGCATCACGCCCGAAAAAGACGGGGCGAAAAGCAAGAAGGTCGCAGACCTATCCGAATTCTGGACAAGCCAGAAAAAGATCGTTCTGCTTGATCAAAACATTCTGGCCTGCAAAGATCGGATTGATCTTCTTCAGCAGCTGGTCGATTCAAAAGCGAAAGTCGAATTCAACGGCGGGATTGATGTTCGGCTGCTGGATCAGAAATGCTTGAACCTATTGAACAGCATGAAGATTCCGAACCATTATTTCGCCTGGGACGATCCCCGTGAAGACCTTCGTGACGTGTTCACATGGCTTCGCCCGCAGCTGAAACAGCGTGATAATGATCTGACGGTTTATGTCCTGGTAAATTACTGGTCAACAATAGAAGAAGACTTGAAAAGGATTTACTGGCTGCGGGATAATGGGTTTTCGCCATATGTCATGATCTACGACAAGCAAAAATTCGTTGACCAGGCTGGAAACTGGCTTCCCGATGTCTGGCAGAAATATGACCTGGACGAATTGATACACTTCAAAATCTGTCATCAAATGCAAAGATGGTGCAACAACAGATTCGTGTTCAATAAAGTCAAACGCTTTGAAGAATACTTCGTCGGACGGAAAGGGTGAATGAAACATGAACAGAGCAGAACGCCGGAAGAAAAAGATCAAACAGGCCGAAGTCGTTTACAACATCAAGGCCAGTGATCTTCATGCGATCAGAGAAGCGACGGAAAAGGCAGCACTGGAAAAGGCAGCAGACCTGGCGATCCCTTTGATGTTGGGGCTTCCGATCATGGTTCTTCGGGACAAGTACGGGTTCGGGAAAAAACGCTGTCAGGAATTCGCCGATTTCGTCCTGGAATTATATGATTCATTCGACAAAGGTTACATCGAACTTGAAGACTGCATAAACACACTGAAGGAAGAAGTGGAACTTGAAATTGTGAGGGGGAAAGTCAGTGGCAGAAAATAAAAATCCGATGCTGAACGCTGAAGGTTACCCCGATCCCACAGCTTATTATGGGATCAAGGCTGCGGATCGTGAAAATGACGCACAGCAAAAGCGTGTCAACGACGTGATTTTCGTCATCAAGAAACTGCTGAACTTATGCGGTTTTGAACTGCTTAACAGAATCGAAATCAAGGACATGAAAACGGGAAGGGTCTACAAATGAAGGCAGAAGAAAAAGTCGAGCGTCTTCACAGTCAGCTGAAGGAAAGCTTGACACCTTACGAATACGTTTCGTTATTTCGGCTGATGATCGAACACGTCAATCAATTATATCGAAAGGTGGACGGAATCAATGAAAACGACAATCGAAAAAGTCAAAACCATGCTGGGCGATGACCTGGCGAACAGGATTGTTCCCTGGCTGATCGAACACAAATTCTTTGAAGCCCCCGCTTCCATTAGTCATCACGGAAACGAACCTGGCGATCTGGCAAGACATTCAATCTGTGTCGCTGAAACCCTGATCGAAATGACGGACAAGCTGGGGTTGACCTGGCAGCACCCACGATCCCCCGCCGTGGTGGGACTGCTGCACGATCTGTGCAAACTGGACGATTACGAACTGGTCATTGATGATCCTGGCGTGGAAGTGTTCGGTGGTCAGATCAAAGGACGGGTCAGTCACTGGGATCGCCGGAAAGAAAAGCTGATGGAAGGCCACGGTGAAAAGTCCGTGATCCTGGCTTCGACGATCCTTCAGCTGACCGATGAAGAAATGATGTGCATACGCTTTCACATGGGGGCGTTTACTGAACCGAAAGAATGGGACTATTACGGGCGGGCGTGTGCGAAATATCCGAATGTCCTATTCACCCACACCGCCGACATGGTGGCAGCGAGGGTCAAGGGGATATGAAGGACGATCTGATTACAAGCAATCTGATCGTGATCCTGGACGGACGTGAAGTCACAAACTTCCGAAGCGACAGCGGTGTTCGTGTCCTGGAAATAAACAGCCCGCAGAATATGTCTGGCCTTCGATGCTTTCACCCATTTACGCCGGACGTGACCTTGACGAAGCAGCAGCTGAAGCGGTTAATGAGGGAAATGAAGCGGATTCTTCGCAAAAGTTCAAAGTCGGTGGAAGGTTAAATTCAAACATTGAACCGTCGCAAACCCTTCTATCGTCACGGCTTTCGGGGCAACGGTTCAAGGTTCAAGGTTTTGTTTATATACGAAGATTTTCTTGATTTACATACAAATTCAATCTATATAACAAGAAAATAATAAATATATAGACACTACCTTGAACCTTCCCCCCGAAATCGCTGAAAAGCCAGTAAAATCAAGGCTTTGAAGCGGTTCAAGGTTATCGGTGAAAGGTTGTGAGAAAATGAAGGCGAAAGACTATTTTATGAATATTCGACGCTTGAACGCCAGTGTGAAAGCGAAAGCTGAAAAAATAGAGCAGATCAGAAGCCAGATCACCAGCATCGGCTGTATAGATTATTCAAAGGACATCGTTGAGGGTGGTGCGAATCAGGATTCGATCGGAGAATGTATTGCAAAACTGGTCGATCTTGAAAATGAACTTTCAAAACAGATCAAAGAACTGTGTGAACTTCAGGCCGAAGCTATCCAGCGAATCGATGCGATGCCGTATGCCGATTATAGGTTGATCCTGACGCTGCGTTTCGTAAACGGTTACACATGGGAACGGTGCGCTGTTGACATGGGGTTCTCTTATCAGTGGGTTCAGGAATTGTGCAAACGTGCGCTGGTTCAATTCGATGAACTATATTTCCAATAAAGTTCAGGGACTTGATTGAAATTGATACTCAAAGTGTGATATTGTTAAGATGCGAATAATGAAAAAGCCCCAGGGAAGCCGGATTTCGGGTTTTGACCTCCTGCCCGAATACTTCCCCAGGGGCTTTCTTATTCGCCGGAAAGGTGGTGACAAACATGATAAACGAGCAGCGAAAGCGGTTCATCGAAGAATATCTGAAACAGCGGTGCAAGAACGCTAAACTGGCAGCAATCAAGGCCGGATATAGTCCGAAGTCTGCCGAATCGCAAGCTTCACAAATCCTAAAGGACGTTAAAGTACAGGAATATTTGAATCAGCGTCGGGCGCAGATCGCACAGGAAATCCGTGAAGAATTCATCTTCGACGCTTTAGAAGCCCGTCGGATCATGTTTGAAATCATGACCGATCCTGAAGCAAGCGACAGGGACAAGATAATGGCAGCGAAGGATTTCCTGGATCGTGCCGGCTTCAAACCGCCTGAAAAGATGGAACTGTCCGGCGAAGTCAAGAACAGCAACCCCTTTGCAGAACTGACCGTCGAGCAGCTGCGGAAGCTGGCGGGTGAAATAGAATGATCGATCCCAGGATCAGAAGGGCTGCGAAGATCGAACTGGCACGTCGGCGGTTTTGGGACTATTGTAATTTGAAATCCCCCGATTTTTATAAGCGGGATCGGAAGTTCCTGATTGATCTGTGTGATCAGTTCCAGGACTTCATTGAATCCGATGATGAAGTCATGATCGTGAACCTTCCCCCACGTCACGGAAAGTCGAGAACGGTCGGAAACCTGGTCGAATGGGCGTTGGGTAAAGATAAGAAGCAGAAGATCATGACTGGTTCATATAACGAAACGCTGTCCACAAACTTCAGCAAGAATGTCCGAAACACGATCCTTGAAGAAAAGGCCGACGAAGATCGGATCGTGTATTCGGACATTTTTCCTGGTGTGACGATCAAGCGTGGCGACGGTGCGATGAATATGTGGTCGCTGGAAGGCGGTTACAACAACTATCTTGCAACGTCCCCCACGGGTACAGCGACGGGCTTCGGTGCTTCCCTAATGATTATCGATGACCTTATAAAGAACGCTGAAGAAGCCAACAACGCCGACAAGCTTGAACGTGACTGGGAATGGTTCACGAACACGATGCTGTCACGTCTTGAAGAAGGCGGGAAAATCATCATCGTCATGACCCGCTGGCACAGCGAAGACCTGGCTGGACGTGCGCTGAAGCATTTCGCAGAGATCGGCAGCAAAGTCCGGCACATAGTTTATAAGGCCGTCCAGGACGACGGATCGATGCTGTGTCCTGAAATCTTGTCGAAGCGATCCTATGAAAAGAAGGTCAAGCTGATGGGTGCGGACATCGCTTCGGCGAACTATCAGCAAGAACCGATCGACATCAAGGGCAAGCTTTACAGCAGCTTCAAAACATATACGAAGCTTCCGATGGACGAGCACGGGAATCTTCTTTTCACTGAAATTCGGAACTATACGGACACCGCAGACGAAGGCGATGACTATCTTTGCAGTATAAACTATGGCGTTTATAACCACGAAGCATATGTTCTGAATGTACTTTACACGAACGCCCCGATGGAAGTCACAGAACCCGCCACGGCACAGATGCTGTTCGACGACAAGGTGAACATCGCCGACATCGAAAGCAACAATGGCGGTCGTGGATTCGCCCGATCCGTGGAAAGAATCCTTCTGGAAAAGTTCAAGACGAACCGAACCAGGATCAACACCTTCCATCAAACGAAGAATAAAACAGCCAGGATCATTTCAAACGCAACCTGGGTCATGGATCACGTTTATTTTCCTGTCAACTGGCGTGATCGCTGGCCTGAATATTACGATGCGATGACGAAATACCAGCGTGAAGGCAAAAACAAACACGACGATGCCCCTGACTGCACGACGGGAATCGCCGAAAAAATCGGTCAAGGAAGTGCCTTCAGTTTTGACTAAAAATGCGCCAAAAATGACCCATTAGTGACGTATTAGTAACAGGAAGCCGTTGGAAACGCTGATTTTTCAAGGCTTCCTGTTCTATTATGCAATAAAAACGGGGTGAAAAATAACCATGATATATCAGACAGACGTTGCGAAAGCGATAATCGAAGCGGGCGCAAACACCGCCGTTTCCGAACGTCGTTTTCTTGAATTGGAGATCGCCCGCTGGAAGAAATCACCCGTCAGAAAAACCATGCTGGACGGCGAACGATACCACAACGGAGATCATGACATCTTGCAGCGGAAGCGGAAGGCCATCGGTCGTGACGGCAAGCTTCAGGAAGTCGATAACCTTCCGAACAACAGGATCGTTGACAATCAATATGCGAAGATGGTCGAACAGAAGGTCAATTATATTCTTGGCAAGCCCCTGACCATCGAAACGAAAAACAAGACATATCTTGAAGCCCTGAAGAAAATTTTCAACAAGAAGATGCACAGGAAGCTGAAAAGGCTGGCTGAAAACTGCATCGACGGCGGGATCGCTTGGCTTTATCCCTATTACGCAGCCGATGGAACGCTGGCCTTCAGGGTGTTCCCTGGATATGAGATCCTTCCCTTCTGGAAAGACGCTGAACACACAGAACTTGATTATGCTGTCCGGCTGTACGAAGTCGAAGCCTATGAGGGCGAAACACTGAAGATCATTGAAAAGGTCGAAGTTTACAAACCCACGGGCATCGAACGCTATATTCTTCAGAATGGGTCGCTGATCGACGATGTGGAAAACCCGTCTTCCGCATATCTGATAATCGAGGACGAAGAAGGCAACGTGTCCGGCCTGAACTGGGAACGGATTCCGCTGATCCCCTTCAAGTACAACAACAAAGAACAGCCCCTTCTGAAGCGGGTCAAGACCCTTCAGGACGGGATCAACACCATGCTGTCGGACTTTGAAAACAATATGCAAGAAGACAGCCGGAACACGATCCTGGTCATCAAGAACTATGACGGGACGAACCTGGGCGAATTCCGGCACAACCTGGCGACATATGGGGCTGTCAAGGTCAAGACCGTGGACGGTGCTGACGGTGGCGTGGACACCCTGGAAGTCAAGGTCAACGCTGACAATTACAAGGCGATCGTCGAGATTTTCAAGAAAGCCCTGATCGAAAACGCTATGGGCTACGATGCCAAAGACGACAAGCTGTCCGGCAATCCGAACCAGATGAACATTCTGTCCATGTATTCCGACATCGAACTGGACGCAAACGGCATTGAAACCGAATTCCAGGCTTCTTTTGAAGAACTGCTGTGGTTTATAAACACCCATCTGGCGAACACGGGTGTCGGTGATTTCTTCGACGAAGAAGTGACATTCACGTTCGATCGCACGATCCTGATGAACGAATCGGAAGCGATCATGAACTGCAAGAATTCGGTCGGTATTTTGTCCGACGAAACGATCATCGGCGAACACCCCTGGGTCACAGACGTGGCGCAGGAACTGGAACGAATCAGAAAGCAGCGAGAAAGCGAAATGGACGAATATCAGAACCTTTTCGGAAAAAAGCCGAATGACGATCCCGACGATGGCGGTGATGATCAATCCCCTGGTGGTGATCAGGCTGAATGAAAAACAGCGATTACTGGCGTGGACGCTTTGAAATCCTGATTGAAGCCCAGGCGAGGAAAGGCGAAGCTTATATTGAAACCCTTGAACGGGAATACAGACGGGCTTCTGCCAGGATCGAAAAAGAGATCAACGCCTGGTATCAGCGATTCGCCGACAACAATCAGATCAGCATGACCGAAGCCCGAAGGCTGCTGAACACGAAAGAACTTGAAGAATTCAAGTGGACGGTCGAAGACTACATCAAGTATGGTCGGGAAAACGCCATCGATCAAAGGTGGCTGAAGCAGCTTGAAAATGCTTCGGCGAAGATGCACATTACCCGCCTGGAAGCCCTGAAGGTTCAGGCGCAGCAGCAGATTGAAGCCCTTTATGGAAACCAGCTGGACGATCTGGACAAGCTGCTTCGCCGGACATACATAGACAGCTATTCCCACACCGCATATGAAATCCAGCGGGGTCTGAATGTCGGCTGGAACATGATGACCCCGAACAGTAAACAGCTTGATATGGTGCTGTCGAAGCCCTGGACGAACGACATGAAGACTTTCAGGGATCGGGTATGGATTGACAAGGACAGCCTGGTCAACACCGTCCAGACGCAGCTTACGCAGAACATACTTCGTGGCGATCCCCCCGATCGGGCAATTAAGGCCATTCAGCACCAGTTCCATGTGTCGAAATCGAAGTCAGCCCGCCTGGTGATGACTGAATCGGCTGCGTTCAGCAGTCTGGCACAGAAGGACTGCTTCAAAGACCTGGGTGTGGATCGCTTTGAAATCGTCGCCACATTGGACAACCTGACCAGCAAACTGTGCCAGAGCCTTGACGGGAAAGTCGTGGATATGAAGGACTATGAAGTCGGTGTCACAGCACCGCCCTTTCACCCCTGGTGCAGAACCACGACAATTCCCTTCTTCGATGATAACTTCGGGGAACGTGCTGCACGGGGTTCTGATGGCAAGACCTATTATGTGCCGTCGAATATGACATATGCTGAATGGAAAAAGACCTTCATGAGCGACGGATCGAAGGACGGCTTGACTGAAGTCGATGCGGGTGCTATTCTAAAGGCAAAACTTCCCATAAATGACAAAAGCGAAGTATATCAGAAGCTGGGTGAAAAGCATTATCTGGCTTTACATGAAAAGCTGAACGAAGCCCCCGATGTCGTTCGTGACGTGTGGGGCAAGCTTGAATCCGATCTTCGTGTTGTCAGTGCGACAAGCAAGCGTCACCCGTGCTGCCACGGTGCAGCCGGAATTGAAATGGACGTGAGTGCCGACGCAAACGGGAAATCCTGGTCAGCACCGTATCAGACCACGTTCCATGAATTCGGTCATAATATCGATTATATTGCGAATGTCAAATTCGGCAACGGTTACAACTTCCAGCCCTATTCTTACACATACAAGAACGGGGCTTTCGTTGACAGCCTGAAAAAAGAAATCAATGACCGTGTAGACGCTTATGCAGCGCAAATAAAAGCAGATTTCAAGGTTCACGGGAACGACATCGAATGGTTACACGACAACGGTTATATTGGGGACTGGTATTATAATTTCTATAAACAGAACGGAACGCTGATCGGTGGTATGCCTAAATATTCAAAGTCTATGGCATACACCAAACTGGAAAAAGAAATCCGTGCAATCCCACAGATGGCACGATCCGACATTTCGGATATGATTGAAGGTGTCACAAAAGGAAAGGTCAACGGTGGATTCGGTCATGGTAAAACATACTGGAATCGGGACACCACGCTTCCCACAGAAGCCTTCGCCGAAATGTTTTCAGCGACGCTGACGAACCCTGAATCACTGGATTCGATCAAGAAATACTTCCCCGAATCTTATAAAATTTTCCTTGAAATGCTTGAAGAAATCCTGAAAGGGTGATACCATGAGTGATACATTAAGCGAAAAATTGACCGAATACGCCGATCGGTTCAACGAAAACTTTCCGATCTTCCATTTACGACACCTGGACGATGGTCAGATCGTCAAGATCATTCGGAAGTGTCTGGACGACGGGAAGCCGTATGAACCCGATTATTCGGACGGTTCGGTGGTCTATTAAGCGACAGCTTTATTAAATAAAGGGGGTCATTCATCGTGGTGTCTTATGTTCTGGCTGGTGATTATTCCGGCTGGCTTGTGAAGCCTGGTTCGGGTGGCCTGGTGCTGACGAAAGGATTCAAGAAGGTCAAACTGAACAAGGAAACAGTCAAAGCCCATGAGGTCGTCACCGAAGAACATCGAAAGAGCGCAGCAAGCGGGATCGCAAGGGGTCTGCTGGGCGGTGCTGTTTTCGGTGGTGTCGGTGCTGTTGCCGGACTTCTATCGGCGAAGGAAAAAGGCACATATCACGTCGCAGTCGAATTCAAGGACGGGCTGCGAAGCCTGATCCAAATCGACGAAACACAGATGAAGCTGCTGACACAGACGCTGTTCTGATCAGCTTCAAACAATTTAATGATAAAAGCATCTTGGAGTGATCCAGGGTGCTTTTTTCATACCCATTTTTCGTCACTTTGGTATTTCGGACGAAAACTGAAAGACAAAATGACTGGACTGAACCAGGTTAAAAAATGTTTTGAAAGGAAGGCGCAAACACATGAAGAAAGAAGACTTTATCGCTTTGGGTCTTGACGAAGCGACAGCGGAAAAGGCTGCGAAGGCATCGGCTGAAGAACTGAAAGGATTTATTCCGAAAACCAGGTTCGATGAAGTGAACGAAGCAAAGAACAAGCTTGAAAAGGACATCAAGGCCAGGGACGAACAGCTGGAACGGCTGAAACAGTCCACAGGCGATGTCGAAGCCTTGAAGAAGCAGATCGAAGACCTTCAGAAGCAGAACGCAGCGGACAAGGCCAACTATGAAGCGCAGATGACGCAGCTGAAGATCGACAACGCCGTGAACGCAGCCCTGACAGCTGCGAAGGCAAAAAACAACACGGCGGTTAAGGCTTTGCTGGCTGACTTTTTGGCGAAAGCCGAACTTGATGGTGATTCCGTGAAGGGTCTGGACGCTGAAATCAAAAAGCTGACCGAATCGGAAGACACAAAGTTTCTTTTCAACCTGGATACGAAGCCGTCAAAGCCGAACTTCAGGGGTTTTGTGCCTGGTGAGCATAAGGAAGGCGCACCAGGGGGCGGTGAAAAGCCGAAAACCCTGGCTGAAGCGATTCAGATGCGCTATCAAGCAGATTTTCAACAGTAAACAACAAAATTTTAAGTAAAGGAAGGTTTTGAATTATGCCCGTAACACTTGCAGAAGCGAAAAAGAATGTACAAGATGATCTTCAGGTCGGCGTGATCGACGAGTTCCAGAAGTCCAGCTTCATCATGGACAACATCATTTTTGATGACTGCGTTTCCCCGACAGGCGGTGGCGCAACACTTACCTATGGTTATACAAGACTTACAACCCAGCCGACAGCTGCGTTCCGTGCAATCAACACGGAATACACCCCCAGCGAGGTCACAAAGCAGCGTTACACTGTCGATCTGAAGGTCTTCGGTGGATCGTTTGAGATTGACCGTGTTATTTCCAACATGGGCGGTATCATTAACGAAGTCACCCTTCAGATGCAGCAGAAGATCAAGGCTGCTTCCGCACTGTTCAGCGACACCGTGATCAACGGCGATTCCGCTGTCGATGCCAACGCTTTCGACGGCCTGGACAAAGCCCTGACTGGTTCTTCCACGGAGTTCAACACCGACAGCGTGATTGATCTTTCCACATCGGCAGCCGTCGATTCCAACTATAAGGCTTTCGTTGACCTTCTGGACGAATTCCTGATGCAGCTTGACGGCACACCCAGCATGATCGCCGGAAACACGAAGATGATTGCGAAGCTTCGTGCTGTCGCCCGCAGAATGGGAATGTACCAGCTGACGAAAAACGATTTCGGTCAGCCCGTCGAATATTACGGTGCTGTTCCGTTCGTTGACCTGGGCGCAAAGCCTGGATCGAACAGCCCCATCGTTTCGATTGACACTGACACTGGCACAACTTCCCTTTATGCCGTGCGCTTCGGCCTTGATGGATTCCATGCCGTTTCGATGGCTGGTGTCGCCCCTGTTCAGACCTGGCTGCCGGACTTCAAGACCGCTGGAGCAGTCAAAAAGGGCGAGGTTGAAATGGTCGCAGCCGTCGCACTGAAGGCCACAAAAGCAGCTGGTGTCTTCCGCAAGATCAAGGTTCAGTAAAGGTGATCTGAATGGCGAGGATATACGCACCGAACAGAGAATATGACGGTGTGTCTGCTTCCATAGAGTTCAGCAAAGGGATCGGAGAATGTTCCGATCCCTACTTGCTTGACTGGTTCAGAAAACACGGTTACACCGTCGAGGACGAAAAGGCTGATCCAGTTCCCGAAAAACCCGATGAAACCAAACCCGAACCCGAAGTCGAACCCGAAAAGAAGACCGCTGGTCGGCAGCCCCGCAAATCCAAATAAGCAGCGAAGGAAGGTGTGATCATGATACAAGGTGTTTGCGAACGGTTGGAAAGCCTGGGATATACGGTGACAGATCACGACAAGTGGCTGCTTGATTATTTAAGCGACACCGTTGAAAACCAGCTGATCCGTGAATGTGGTCTGTTTGACGCAAGCAAAGACAGCTTGATCATACCCGATGCGCTTCACCAGCTGGCTGTCGATCGTGTCTGTGGCGAGTTCCTGAAAAGCAAAAAGGCCACGGGATCGATCCCAGGCTTCGATCTGACGGCAGCCGTCAAACAGATTCAGGAAGGTGATACCAGCACGACGTTTGCCATCGGCAACGGGGACAAGACCCCCGAACAAAGGTTCGATGAATTGGTCGAATGGCTGATCAACGGAAAGAACGGGCTGCTGGCTTCATACAGGTGCTTCACATGGTAGATCATAGAAAAGCACTGGAAATGTTGTGGCACGATCGGTGCAGCGTCATCGTGCGTGATAAGGTGACTGATCAGACCACGAAGCTGACACGGTTCGTCGAAAGAACACTGTATCGGGATCAACCTTGCAAATTATCTTTCAAAGCCCTGACAGCGAACAGGGACGATTCAAACGCTGCACTGGTGTCCCAGGCTGCTGTCCTGATCCTGGGGAACGAAATCGACATTCCCCCAGGATCAAAGATTTCGGTCACGAAGGCTGGAAAGGTTGTGGACTACGAAAGCAGCGGTGAACCTGGTCGATTCACAAATCACCAGGAAATCCCCCTGGTGCTGTTCAAGGGGTGGGCTTGATGGGACGCTGGGGAAAAGCCGATTTCAAAGACCTGATTGCCTTGCAGGATAAACTTGATCGATTGCAGGAAAAGGACGTGGAAGTGTTCTGTCAGCAAGCTGCAAAGGAACTGGCTGCAAGGCTGCTGGCGAAAGTCATCAAAAGAACACCCGTGGGTCAATATCCAAAAAGTGCGGGCAAAAAAGGTGGAACGCTGCGCCGTGGGTGGACTGCGAATTCTGAACAGGACGCAATAAATGGCGGTCAGAACGATCCGACAGTCTTCGCAAATTCCCTGAAAGTCACCCACGACGGCGGTGTTTACAGGATCGAGATCGTCAACCCCGTTACTTATGCGTCGTATGTCGAATATGGACATCGGACAAGAAATCACACTGGCTGGGTTGAGGGGAAATTTATGCTGACCATTTCCGAACGGGAACTGGACAATCAATCCGTCAGCATCTTGGAAAAGAAACTTGAAAAATTCTTGAAGGGACTGTTCCCATGATAAACGAGATCATAAACGGAATATCGATGAAGCTGAACCAGGCTTTCGGTGATGATGTCGAGATTTACGACAACGAAGTGAAACAGGGCTTGAACCCCCCCTGTTTCCTGATCGGCGTTATAAACCCATCACAAAAGCAGTTCATCGGTCAGAGATACAAGCGGGACAACCCCTTTGATGTGAAGTATTTCCCCAGCGAAGCGGGCGGGATCGCCGAATGTCATGACGTGGCTTCCCGTCTGTTCGTTGAAATGTCATTGATCACCCTGACAAACGGCGATCGGCTGAAAGCAACGTCGATGTCATATGAAGTGGTGGACGGGGTGCTTCACTTTTTTGTCAGCTTCAACGTGATCGTCAGACCCGTCGAAGCACCGAAGGACAATGAAATGGGGTCTATAAGCACCACAACCGACATGAAGGGGTGAAGATTGTGGCAGAAAAGAAGAAAACTGAAGCCCAGGAAGTGGTCTTCAGTAAAGAAAAAATCCTGAAAATGAAGCGATATTCAAACAGACGTGATCTGCTTGGTGCGCTTCTCAAAGACGGTCAGACATACAGCTTGAACGATGTTGATGCGCTGATCGAAAAATTCTTGAAAGGTTAGGTGAAAATCGATGCTTGGTGGCGGTACTTTTACCAGCGAAAATAAAGTCCTTCCTGGATCGTATATCAATTTTGTCAGTGCATCGAAGGCTTCCGCAACACCGTCCGATCGTGGCGTTGCTGCGATCGCCCTGGAACTGCCCTGGTGCGTTGACGGGAAGGTCTTCGCCGTCGAAGCAGCGGAGTTCCAGAAGAATTCCCTGAAAATCTTCGGTTATGAATACAGACACCCGCAGCTGAAGGGTCTGCGTGATCTGTTCCTGAACACCAGAAAGGTTTATTTCTATAAGCTTAACACTGGTGGAAACAAAGCGTTTTGCGTTTATGCCGATGCCCTTTACACGGGCGCAAGGGGTAACGATCTGAAGATCGTGATCGAATACAACGAAGCTCACACAGAGGGCAAACCGCTGTTTGATGTCAGCACCTATCTTGAAACAACCCTGGTCGATGTCCAGACCGTTTCCACGGCTGCGGAACTGGTGGCGAATGACTTCGTGACCTTCAAACCCGACGCAACGCTGGCACTGACAGCCGGAACGCCCCTGACTGGTGGCACGAACGGAACAGTTCAAAACGCCACATATCAGACGTTCCTTGATGCGATGGAAAGCTATTCCTTCAACGCCCTGGGCTGTCTGTCCACGGACGAAACGATCAAGGCACTGTTTGCAAACTTCACGAAGCGTATGCGTGACGAAGTGGGTGTCAAGTTCCAGACCGTCCTGTTCAGATACGCAGCGGATCACGAAGGTGTCATTTCCGTCGAAAACGGCCTGGTTGGTGCGCCGAACGATCCGTCCGCTGTTTATTGGACGCTTGGCGCAGCAGCTGGCTGTCCGATCAATACGACAAACACAAACAAGGTCTATGACGGCGAATTTGAAATCGACACAGCATACACCCAGGCGCAGCTGATCGCCGGAATCGAAGCCGGAAAATTCATGTTCCATAACGTGAACGGTCAGACGAGGGTGCTGTCCGACATCAACACCTTCGTCAGCTTCAGGGACGGCAAGTCCGCTGACTTTGCGGAGAACCAGACGATCAGGGTGCTGGATCAGATCGGCAACGACATCGCTGCGCTGTTTAACAACAAATACCTGGGCAAGATTCCGAACGATCCGTCCGGCAGAATCAGTCTGTGGAACGACATCGTGAAGCATCACCAGACCCTGGTCGATCTTCGTGCGATCGAGAACTTCAGCCCCGCCGATGTCACCGTCGCAGCTGGCGAATCGAAGAAGGCTGTCGTGATCACAGACCAGGTGTCGGTCATCAGTGCGATGACGAAGCTTTATATGACCGTCGTCGTGCAGTAATTGGAAGGGGTGAATGAAAATGGCTGACAGAATCATCATGAACGCTAAAGATGCGATCAGTGCTTCCCTGGCTGAATGTTATGTGACCATCGAAGGCACACGCTACAACTTCATGCAGGCGATCAACCTGGAAGCGAAGTTCGACAAGACGAAGGCGAAAGTCCCTGTCCTGGGAAAGACGGGCAAGGGTAACAAGTCCACAGGCTGGGAAGGCACTGGTTCGGCAACTTTCCATTACAACACCAGCATCTTCAGGAAGCTTCTGAAGCGGTTCAAGGAAACTGGTGAAGACATTTATTTCGACATTCAGGTCACGAACGAAGACCCCACGTCCAGCGTCGGCAGACAGACGGTGATTCTGAAGGATTGCAACATGGACGGCGGTGTTCTGGCGAAGTTCGACGCTGACGGCGAATACCTGGACGAAGAAATGGACTTTACCTTTGAGGATTTCGAGCTTCCCGAAGAATTCACAAATCTTTCCGGCATGGTATAAGGCCGGGCATTTTAAGAAAAGAGGGTTAGACATATGAACGGCTTATCTGCATTTCTTTCACAGAACGCATTGAAACCTGAAAACGTCAAATTCGTCGCTTCTAATCGCTTCATCGGCGATGATGGAAAACCGATCCCCTGGGAAATCAAGTGCATCACCCCCGCCGAAGACGAGGAAATTCGGAAGGCTTGCACGAAGCGTGTTCCCATTCCTGGCAAGCGAAATCAGTTCACCCAGGAAACCGATTACAATATGTATCTTGGAAAGCTGGCTGCACGTTGCACCGTCTTCCCGAAGCTGGACGACGCTGAACTTCAGAATTCATACGGTGTGATGGGTGCGGATCAGCTGCTGAAGACCATGCTGACCCCTGGCGAATACGCCGAATATCTGGTCAAAGTCCAGGAAGTCTGCGGGTTCGACACCACGTTCCAGGACTTGGTTGATGAAGCAAAAAACTAATAAATGAAGGCGATAGTGAAGCGAATATCGCATACTATTGCCTTCACAAATTCCACAAGTTCCCGTCAGAATTCCTTGCGCTTCCCAGGGAAGAACGGGCGTTCATAACGGCTGCGATCGAAATCAAGATCGCCAAAGACAAAGAAGCTGAAAAGGAAGCAAAGAGAAAAAAGAGATGAAGCGGGGTTGATTATTCTTCCCCGCTTCATTTTTTAGAAGGACGGTGATCATTTACATGGGAACGCTGCGAACTGCAATTCAAATCTTTGATGGCGTGTCCAGGCCGATGAAGAACATGAATCAGGCTTTGCAGACAGTCATTCAAAGCTTTGAAGCTATCGATGAAGCAGCAGCGAACGCCGTCGATGTCAGTGCGATCCAGAAAGCCAGGAACGAAATAATCAGGCTGAACGCTGACATGGAATTCCTTGAAAACGAAATTCGTCGCATAAAGGAACAGCAGGAACAAGCAAACAAAAAATTCAGTCAGGCGCAACATTCGATGTCTGGTGTGTTGGGTGTTGCGAAGAACCTTGCAGCGACGCTGGGTTTTGCTTTTGGGTTAAACGCAATCAAGAACCTGGCTGATGACATGACGTTGACAACAGCACGTCTGAACCTAATAAATGACGGGCTTCAGACGACAGCAGAACTTCAGGATAAAATTTTCAAATCTGCACAGCGATCCCGTGCATCGTATCAGACGACGGCAGACATAGTGTCAAAGCTTGGTATGCAAGCGAAAAGGGCGTTTTCGTCAAACGACGAACTGATTGCGTTTGCCGAATTGCTGAACAAAACCTTCGTTATTGCTGGTACAGATGCAAGCGGTATTGAATCAACCATGTACAATCTGACACAGGCACTGGCAAGCGGTGTGCTTCGTGGTCAGGACTTGAACGCTGTAATGAGCAACGCACAGCCGATCCTTGAAAACGTCGCAAATTACCTGGGTGTCGGGGTTGAAAAGATTCGTGACATGGCTGCTGAAGGTCAGCTTTCGGCTGAAGTTATAAAGAACGCAATGTTCGCAGCAGCTGATGAAACGAATGAGAAATTCAAAGCCATGCCGATGACATTTCACCAGGTCGGAACGATCATAACGAACACGCTGCTTCAGACGTTCCAGCCCGTGATCCAGGCGATCGGAACAGGCGCACAGTGGATATACGACAACTGGTCAACCCTTGAACCGATCTTCTATGGCCTGGCTGCTGCGGTGGCACTTTACACGCTGATGACCACAATCCAGACAGCCGTCACCTGGCTTCAGGTCGCAGCGAATCGGGCGTTGATTGCTTCGCTTATGTCGAACCCGATTCTGTGGATCGCTGTGGCGATCGGTGTGGTCATCGGAATGATTTATAAATGGGTACACAGCGTTGGCGGTCTTCGTGTTGCGTGGCTGATCGTGGTCGATGCGATCCTGAAAGCGTGGGACTGGGTGAAGATCGCCTTCTTTACTGGCGTTTACTTCGTCTGCGATCTGTGGGACAAGATGAAGCTGGCCTTGATGAAGGCTGGTTTTGCGATCACGTCTTTCATGGGCGACATGAAGGTCGGAGTTCTGACAATTCTTCAGAACCTGATCAACGGTGCAATCGACATCATCAACAAGTTCATCGGACTGCTGAACAAGATTCCTGGTGTCAACATCGATCTAATTGGACAAGTCACTTTCGCAGCGACGGCAGCAGCTGAAAACGAAGCAGCGAAACAGGCTGGGAAGGCTGCAATTGCACAGTATGAAGCCGACATCGCAGCAGCAGCCCAGGAAAGGGACAGCAAACTGGCGACGATGAAGGCCGAAGCAGCTGCAAACGCACAAGCACGACAGGCAGAAATCGACGCAGCGAGAGCAGCAGCCCAGCAGAACGACGCAGCTGAAGACACGGCACGATTTTCCGCTGAAACGGCTGCGAACACGGCGAAGCTGGCTGATTCGATGGACATCATGGAAGACAACCTTCAGTATCTGCGGGATATTGCCGAACGTGAAACGATCAACAGATTCACGACGGCTGAAATCCATATCGAACAGACGAACAACAACACCATCAATTCCGAACTGGATATTGACGGTGTGATGAACAAGTGGAACAAAGACTTCCTTGAAATCCTTGAAACCAGTGCGGAAGGGGTGGCCTGATGCCTTATCTGTTTTATCTGGACGGGGTGCAGATGCCTGTCACCCCTTCCAAACTGAAAATAAAAATCGGAAACCAAAACAAGCAAGTGATCCTGATCAACGAAGGTGCGGTCAACATTCTGAAGTCCCCAGGGTTGACTGAAATCAGCTTCGATCTTCTGATCCCCCAGGTTAAATATCCCTTTGCGAAATACCCTGACGGGTTCAAACCCGCAGATTTTTATTTGAATAAATTTGAACTTCTGAAAACACAGAAGAAGCCGTTTCAGTTCATATGTTCACGGACGAAGCCTTCCGGCGAGCTGCTGTTCGACACGAACATCAAGGTCAGTCTGGAAGACTACACGATCAGCGAAGACGCAAACAACGGCCTTGATCTGACTGTTTCAATCAAGCTTCTGCAATTCAGAAACTATGGGACAAAAATTCTGAAGACCACATCGTCATCGGGGGCGACGACGATTTCGGCGACGGTGGAAACACCACGGGAAACCACGACAGCCCCGAAGCCAAAGACATACACTGTCAAAAAAGGCGATACGCTGTGGAATATTGCGAAGCTGTGTTTCGGTGACGGATCACGTTGGAAAGAAATCTATGAGCTGAACAAAGACAAGATCAAAAATCCGAACCTGATATATGTCGGTCAAGTCCTGACGTTGCCAACACAGGGGGCTTCAGTATGAATGTTGAACTTCTGATCGAAAGCAACGGAACGGTTTATCAGCCGATTTTGCCTGAAGGGATCGCCTGGGAAACGGCAAGAAGCGGGTCGCCTGGGAAGCTGACCTTTGAAGTCATCAAAGACGACATCATCAACTTCAAGGAAGGTGATCCCGTCCGGCTGAAGGTTGACGGGAAGAACGTGTTTTATGGCTTCGTGTTCAAAAAAGCCCGTGACAAGGATCAGATCATTTCCGTGACAGCATATGACCAGCTGCGATATTTCAAAAATAAAGACACCTATGTCTATGAGAATTTGACGGCGACGGAACTGATCCAGAAGCTGGCTGCTGACTTTCGGCTTCAGTGTGGGACGCTGGAAGATACAAGCTGGAAGATTCCCGCCCGATCTGAAGACAACAAGACCCTGTTTGACATCGTGAACAGTGCGCTGCAAATCACCCTGATGAACACGGGGAAGCTTTATGTGTTATATGACGATTTCGGAAAGCTGACGCTGAAGAACATCGAAAGCATGAAGCTTGATCTTCTGATCGATTCCGAAACTGGCGAAAACTTCAGCTATGAATCCAGCATCGACGGCGACACATACAATCAGATCAAGCTTGCCTATGAAAACAAAGACACAGGAAAGCGTGACATTTACATCGCAAAGGACAGCAGCCATATAAACGAATGGGGTGTCCTTCAGTATTTTGAAAAAATAGATGATCCCACGGGCGCACAGGCGAAAGCTGATGCGCTGCTGGGGCTGTACAATCAAAAAACAAGATCGCTGACGGTCAACAACGCATGGGGCGACGTTCGGGTTCGTGCCGGATCGCTGATCCCAGTTTATTTGAACCTGGGTGACATATCCCCGAAGACTTATATGCTGGTCGAAAAAGCGAAGCACACCTTCAAGGAAAGCCTTCACACGATGGACTTGACGCTGAAGGGAGGGTTGATTCAGTGAACAATGCGGTCGAACTTGTGAAGCGGGCAGCGATGGAAGCCTTCAACGCTGCGATGCCGTCCACGTTCATGTTCGGAACAGTGATCGAAACTTCCCCGCTGAAAATCCAGGTCGATCAGAAAACGATTCTGACTTCCCCCTTCCTGGTTTTGTCCAGCCTGGTGTCTGACTTCACTGTGGACATGACAGTCGATGAAACCACATCAAGCGCACTGGATTCGGTCAATCTGGATCACACCCACGGGTTAAGCGGAACGACAAATCCAGGCGGTTCAGATAACCATAAACACAACATTGATGTCACGACGGCAACGGCGGGGGCGACAGACCTGACGCACACCCACACCGTCACAGGAAAAAAGACTTTCATCGTCCATCTTGGTCTGAAGAAGGGCGAAAAAGTCATTCTGATTCGGCAGCAAGGCGGTCAGAAGTTTATTGTTTTGGATAGGGCAAGGTGATGAAATGATTCCGGCAACAGCAGAAATTTTGAAAAATGATTTTCAAATCACAGAACGCCCGACGAAGACCTTCAAGCTTGACATCGAACGTGGTGTCGTGTTCGGCACGATTGACGGGATCGAAGCGATGAAACAAGCGATCTTCCTGATCCTGAACACCGAACGCTTCCGGCACATCATTTATTCATGGAATTATGGATCTGAATTCAGTGATCTGATCGGAAAGCCGAAGCCCCTGGTCATGCCGGAACTGAAACGATTGATCACGGAAGCTTTGAAACAGGACAGCAGAATCACGGACGTGAAGGATTTTTCCTTTACTTCCGACAAAGGCAAGGTCAATGTCACGTTCACGGTGGTGACGATCTTCGGCGAAATCGAATCAGAAACGGCGGTGACGATTTAATGTTTGAATCGATAACTTTTGAAACCATTCTTCAGCGTATGCTGGACAGGGTGACGGCTGCAAATCCGAACATCGACACCAGGGAAGGATCGCTGATTTATACAGCACTTGCCCCCGCTGCGGTCGAACTTCAGAATATGTACATACAACTTGACACGATTCTGAATGAAACCTTTGCGGACACGGCAAGCAGGGAATATTTAATCAAGCGGGCTGCTGAACGTGGCATAAACGTCAAGAAAGCGACGAAGGCGATCCGCAAAGGTGAATTTAACATCGACGTTCCGATCGGTTCAAGGTTCAGCCTGAATCTTTTGAATTACACCGTAATCGAAAAAATTTCAAACGGGGTCTTCAAACTGGAATGTGAAACGGCTGGGTCAGTAGGAAATGGGGATTCGGGAACGCTGCTTCCGATCCAGTTTATAAACGGGCTGACCAGTGCGGAACTGACGGACGTGCTGATCCCTGGCGAAGATGAAGAAGACACCGAAGCCCTTCGACAGCGATATTTCAACAGCTTTTCTTCCCAGGCTTTCGGCGGGAACATCGCCGATTATAAACAGAAGGTCGGCAGCATGGCGGGTGTCGGCGGGGTCAAAGTATATCCGGCCTGGAACGGTGGCGGGACGGTGAAGCTGGTGATCATCGATTCCACGCACAGCGTTCCGTCTTCCACACTGATCGATGCGGTACAGACGGCGATCGATCCGACGGTGAACGCCGGACAGGGTGTCGGCCTTGCACCGATCGGTCATGTGGTCACGGTGACGGGGGTCGCTGCAACCCCAGTGGACATCGAACTAAACATCACCTATCAAAGCGGGTGGAACTGGGTCACGGTTCAGTCTGCGGTTCATGGGGCAATCGACGCATACTTCAAGGAATTATCTGCGACATGGCAAGATCAGGATTCTGTCGTCGTGCGAATCAGTCAACTGGAAAACAGGCTGCTTGATGTTCCTGGAATCGTCGATGTGATGGAAACAAAATTGAACGGATCGGCGACGAATTTAGTCCTGGGGGCTGATGAAATTCCCATTCGTGGAACGGTGGTGGCTTCGTAATGAACAGAAACATGATTGATTATCTTCCCCCCGTTCTGCAATCGATCAGGGAATTCAAAGCCCTGGTCGATGCGGAACAGCCGGAAGTGTCTGATCTATGGGTTGCGCTGGAAAATGCCTTGAACGATCAATTCATTGAAGATGCGACGGAAAACGGGGTGGCAAGGCTTGAAAAGATCATTTCAATCACGCCGAACCCGACAAGCAGTCTTCAGGAACGGAAGCTGACGATCCTGGCGAAGATGAACGAAAGGCTTCCATACACTTTTCGGATTCTGAAAGAAAGGCTTGATTCGATCTGCGGGGCTGACGGGTACACGATGACCCTATCGAATGACACATACACATTAACGATCAGGGTTCAACTGTCTGGAAAGACGGCTTTCCCCGTGGTGAACCAGATGGTCAGCCAGGTTGTTCCGGCGAATATGCTGATCGACATCAGCCTGGAATACAACAAACATCAAGCCTTTTCAGGTCTGACACACGCACAGCTTTCGGCATACACACACGCAAACTTGAGAGAGGAAGTGATTTTATAATGGCGACGAAGACGCCAAACCTGGGACTGACGAAGCCCGCGCCTGATGATTTTTATGACATTGGCGTGATGAACGAAAATATGGACAAAATCGACGCAGGTGTCAAAGAAGCTTCGCTTCGTGTTGGGGATATGGTACTTTCAAAACGAACTTCCCTGGGCGACAAATTCCTTGCAGCAAACGGCGCAAAGGTGGACACATTGACCTATCCAGAACTTGCAGAGGTTCTCCCATCGTCGGGTTGGGGTATTCGAACCGTCAGTGTTGGAAGCACACAAACCTGGTCAATGGCTTATAATCGTGCGAACAATTTCCATGTTGTAAACGGATACGATAATACTTCTCAAGCTTGTCTGTGGTACACCGATGACCCCAGGAACGGGACGTGGAAAAAGGTGATCCCCTGGGTTGGTGTAACCAGCTATGGTCGCTGTAAAACCATATGGGACGGGACACATTACTGCACAATCATTTACTATCAATCGGGAAATCAGTCGATCGCCTGTTATGCAACGTCGCTTGATGGCCCGTGGACAACCTATACCATTTCGTTGATGGGGACAAGCACACCGACGTACCTTCAATACTTGGGTGGTTATTATATTATCGTGGATCAAAACAGTGTGTATTATTGCACGGACTTCACGAATAACAGCTGGACGAAGGTCTCAAATAGGGCATCGAGACCCCTGGGTTATGATGGAACGTATTTTTATACCACATACAGCAGCAGAGTTTATTATGGGACTACACCAGCCCTGTCGGAAACTGGTCAATCGATTCCGAAGGCGAACTTCGGGTGTAGTGCTATCGCCAAAAGGGGCAATAGATATTATCTAATGTCCCTTTATGACAGCGGTGGCTATTATGCTTCAGCGGGTTATTGGACAGACAACCTTGCAACGGCCTGGACAGAAAGCAACTGGTCTGTATATCACACAAGCACCAGGATTCTTATGTATGACCCCGTAGATGATTACTTCATGTACCCATACGATCATTCTGAAACTGCATACATCGCATATGCGAAGAATCCCGATTCTTCGCCGCCGGGTGCAGGCTCAATCAACGTAACAAGTATGGCTTCGGGAGTAAAAAGCTGGCAATTAACTGATTACGAATATGTACCCAGAGCGAACGACGGACGGCTTTATTTCTGCTTCGTCTATAACGGAAATATGATTACACTGTTTTCTTCAAAGGTGACGGGGGACACAATGACCCTTCCTTCCGTCAACGTCAACGGTGCGAACTGTTTCATCAAGGTGAAATCATAAAAGGGGGCAAAGATCGTGTACAGACCCATTTCAAATTATACCCTTGAACCGAAACCAGGTTATATCGAAGTCGAACTTGAAGACGGGACAAGGACGCTGATCAAAACGCCCGAACAGCAGGAACGTGAAAACCTGATAAATGAAAACAAGCTTCTGAAAGCGCAGCTGAAGGCTGTGACGGAAAGCAACGCTTTCCTGGAAGACTGCATCGTCGAAATGGCGATGATCGTCTATGCGTAAGCTGCGGGCTTTTGCCCTGGCTATAAAAAATTACTTGAAAGGAATGTGTGAAATGATGGCTATGTTGTTTGCCTGTCGTGTTGTCGAAGGAAGAACCGAATTCGATGCTGTTCCGGCGAAGCTGAAGCAGCAAGTGGCAGATATAATCATTCATGACTTCAATCTGCCCGAAATCGTCCCAGTCGAATATGGCGGTACACTGGGCGCATAAAGTCTGACATAAAAAACTAAAAACGGAACGTCCCCCTGGTGAAATACCCAGGGGGACAATTTTTTATGAAAGCCTGGTGATGCTATGGAAGCATTTCTTCCTTATGTTTCGGTGATCAGCGTTGCGCTTGCAATATACGCAGCGATCCGAACGAACAGAAAAGAGTTAAAAGAAGAAACGAAAAACGACACCGTTGAAATGACCACGTTGATCGTGAAGCTGGAAAACATCAATGCTGGCATCAACGAAATTAAAAGCGATTTCAGGACGATGAAAACCGATCTGGATTCTTTGCGTGAACGGGTGGCAAGGATCGATGAATCGACGAAAGCAGCCCACAAAAGGCTTGATGAACACTGTGCGATCGATCACGGCGGGCAGTAAAAAAGAGTTTTCAAAAAAGATTCTGGATCAAACAAAGCTGATCTTCATTTCGCAGCTGATCGCAGCGACGATCTTCGCCTGGTTCGGAAAAGACACTTCGATCTTCGTGTACACGATCCCGTCAACTGGCGGGATTTATGGCGCAGCGATCGTCTTCTATCTGAACAAGGCGAAGATTGAAAACTGCCTGAAGGGAAAAGAAGAATTCCTGAAGCTGAAGCTGAAGCTGATGAAAGATCATTCGCCGGATCAACAGCATGAAATTGAAAATGAACTTTCAAAAATCGATGAAGCCCTGACCAGCAAAGTCGATCAGACAATGATTGAAGCGATCCAGGAAGACATCACGATTCAAATATAAGGGGTGAAAAGTATGAAAATAGACTGGAAGTCAAAGCTGACAAGTCGAAAGTTTTGGGCTGCGGCCACGGGGTTCGTGACGTGCGTTCTGACCGCTTTCAGGGTAGACGATCTGACCATTGAACAGATCATCGCAATCATCACGGCTGGTGCAACCTTGATCGCATACATAATCGGTGAAGGAATGGTCGATGCTGCGAGGGTGAAAGAAAAGGACGGTGATCAGAAATGACGATCACACAAACTTTCATCACAAAAAATGACTGTTACAAGGCCGGACGGAAGATCACTGTCAAGGGACTGATGCTGCACAGCGTCGGCTGTCCGCAGCCGAAGGCTTCTGTCTTCATCAACAACTGGAATAAACCAGGTGTCGAAGTCGCTGTTCATGGCATCGTCGATGCTGAAGATAACGTCTTCCAGTTACTTCCCTGGGATCATCGTGGCTGGCACGGTGGGGGCAGCTGCAACAACACCCACATCGGGATCGAAATGACAGAACCAGCGACGATCAAATATACTGGCGGGGCTTCCTGGGTCGATCTGAATCCGATCGTCACAAAAGATCATGTCCTTCGCACATATGCGACAGCCGTGCAGCTGTTCGCTTATCTTTGCAAAATGTATCACTTGAATCCGCTGGGGGAAAATGTTATCATAAGTCATAGCGAAGGTCATGCATTGGGGATCGCCAGTAATCACGGCGATGTCGAACACCTTTGGAAAGCCTTCGGGCTGACGATGGACGGCTTCAGGCGTGACGTTGCTGCTGCGATGAATATAAATACCCAGGGAACAGAAAAACCCGTCCAGGACGCACAGAACACGTCAGGCGGGGTTTTCAAAGTGGGTGATGTTGTTTCCTTCGCTGGGGGCTTGCACTATCCTTCAGCGACGGCGGTCAGCGGTTCGTGGGTCGCAGCGTCGAAGGCGAAGATCACTTCGATCTATGTCGCCGGAAAGCACCCCTATCACGTCAGGGCAATCGACGCAAACGGAAACTTTACAAAGGGTGTTTATGGCTGGGTCGATGCATCGACGATCAGCAAGGCCACGGAAGCTGAAATCAAAGTCGGTGGCAAAGTAAAAGTCTTGAAGGCCGTCACCTATGACGGGAAAGCCTTCAAGACCTATTATGACCAGTATGACGTGATTCAGATCAGCGGTGACAGGGTGGTCATCGGGATCGGAAAAACAGTCACCGCAGCGGTCAAAAAATCGCATTTACAGCCCGTGTGATATGTTACTAATGTGTTACTAACGAACACGATTTTGCGGGGTTTTATACGGTTTAGAAAATTGAACAAGCCTTGAAACGCTTGCAATTCAAGGATCGGATTTTCTGAACTAACGATGATATAATAATTTTGAAATCGCCGGAAGTTCTTGATATTTCAAGGCTTCCGGCTTTTTTGTTACTAATGCGTTATTAGTTCAATTTTATGATCAATCAAGTTTTGATCCTTGAATTGTTTTCGATTTTAGATAGTCATTTTATCATTTCAATGGCTTCACGCAGCTGTTCGATCGTTTTGTGTGTATAAACCCTTTCACCGACATCAGACGATTTATGACCCATCATCAGATTGATGCTGACCTTATTTGCACCAGCAGCGTCCAGTCTGGATCGGAAGGTGTGGCGACATTCGTGCGGGGTGTGTTCCATTCCCAGGGATTGCATGACTTGATTCCAGCCGTCGTAATAATTGAACGATTTTTTGCCCGTTTCGGCTTTATAGTCAAACAAGAATTCGTTTCCCTTTTCATACTGACGTTTCACGATGTCGAAGATTTTGCTGTGGATTGGGACGATCCTGTCCTTTCCGCTGCGGGTCTTCGATCCCCCTTTGAACCAGCCTTCTTCAATATTCACATTTTCCCTTTTCAATGACAGGAATTCGTTGATTCTCCAGCCGGAATATAAAAGCACCAGGACTGAATCGACAAACGGTTCGTCTTTGTGTTCCCACAGCAGTTTTATTTCTTCTTCGGTGAATGGTTTTTTCGATGTTTCTGGTACAGGATCGACACGGATCAAAGATGAATATGTCTTCGACACGATGTCCAGTTCAAGTGCAAGTTCGTCCAGCTTCGTGAAGAAGGTCTTTATGTGACCTTGTGTGGCATAACTTAAACCACAACCATCGACAATTTCTTGCATATGGAACGCTTTGATTTCCCTATATTGGACGTTCCAAAGGTGTTCGCTTTTCTTGAACGATGCCCTCAAAGCAGCTTTAGTGGATTTTGAGAATTTGTCACGTTGCTTTTCATCATCACGTTTCATCAACAATTCATACAACCCTTTCAGTGTAATTTTAGCCAGGTCGAGGTCATACGGCGTTTTGTTGTACTGTGCCAGGGCGATCAGTGCTTCGTCCTGGGTCGCATAATACCCGATCGCTTTATATATCGGGTGTCCTTTTTCATTGAAGCCGATGGTTCGTCTTGCACAATATGGCCTTCTTCTGTTGCCGGACAGCTTCACAACCGATCCATATCCATTCGGATTTCGCACAACCCATCACCCCCCTTTCAGTGGTTTTTAGGGTTCAAGGTTCAAGGTTCAAGGTGTATATTTCTTGAATTTTATACTTTGATCATGTTTTTTCTGTCAATCAAAAATTAAAAAAATGAAAAATATTAAATATAAGAAGCAACCTTGAACCTTGAACCGTTATTTAATTAGCGATTGCGTCATGACTGCAAGTCCCAGGATCGTGACGCTGTTTTTCCCCGAAGCTGGGAACACTTTCGGTGGATATGCGGGGTTTTCAGAAGAAAGAATGAAGGTGTCCCCTTCTTTGAAAATGCGCCGAAGCATCAATTCCTTCCCGCACACGATAGCAGCGATCTGACCATTATTCACTGACGGCTGACTTTTCACATATACATAGTCGTCTTTTTTGATACCCGCCCCCGTCATGCTATCGTCGGGTGCGATTAAACAAAAATCAGCGTCGATCAGATAATTGTGAGGAAGTATGACTTGTAAAGAATCTTCTTCAAATATAGTACGATTTTCGTCAACGGCTTTTAGAAGTGGATATTTCTTTACTTCAACTTCAGAAATTTTGTCGTTTTTATAGGTGTCATTCTTTTCCATCGGGACATCAAAGCCCATCAACCAGGCTTCATTCACATCGAGGGCTTTCGCTATAAGATAAAGCGGGGTCTGTTTTGGTTCGTATTTGCCGGAAACATATTGACTGATTGCTGATTTTCCGATGCCAGTGATTTCAGACAGTTCAGCCTGTTTCATGTTGCGAAGCGTCATGGCCTGACGAAGACGGTCTTTGAATGATTCTTTCATGGTCTTTTGATTATCCTTCCTTTCACTGTTGTCGTTTCTTGTGGGTTCATGTTGGTTTATAACTTTTAATTTCATTTTATTACCATTATAAATTATAGTTCAGAAAAAATCAACATAAATTTAATGAAAGTTAAGAAAACTTTATTTTTGTGTTGACATCGGGGTGGAGATAGTGTATTATGTAATCAGGTTCAGGATCATGAACAAAAATTGATCAGTAAAATGAACTAATGCAGATCAGGGGGTTAAACTTAATGACAAGACAAGAATTTGAAAGCCGAACTTCCAGGCCAGTCAGTGACAGCGATTACAAGAAAATTGAATTCGTTTATACATATCACCCGTCGATCAGCGACACCAAAGGCAAGGACGAAATTGCACAGCTTTTCAATATGTTCGGTATGCGGATAATCATGGACATGATCCCTACAGCCGAAAAAGCAAAGGAACTTGAAGACAAGATCATGGCAACGAAGTCCCAGCTTGCACGGCTAACTGAAGAATACCAGCAACTGAAAAACGCAGAGTGACAGGGCTTTCGCCCTGGTAATGCGGGGGATCGGTCACAACCCCGATCAAAACAATAAAGGGAAGGAACGACAGACATGACACGTCATCAGGAAGCAGCGATCGCAAAGATCAGAAAATACATCGAACAGAACGATCTTTTCAGGAACGATCCACGCTATGAAATCAAGGAATTTGAGATCACCGACGAAGGCGATTTCGTTCAGCTTTATATCGTGACTGGCCTGAAGGACGACGAAGGGACGCTTGCTTCGGTCTTGTGCAGAAAGAAACGTCAAATATTCATCGGCAAGCGTGGCGGTCTGCGGGCGTATCGTTGGAACAACAAAATCAAAAAGTCCACACGGCTTGAAGGGTTTACGGACGTGATGATTTTTGGATATTCATATTAAGGGGGTCAACGAAATGAAGCTTTATCCTTTTTCGGTTCAGAAACACGCACACGACATCGAATTCCGCAGAAACCGTGTAAAGAACATCATTTATGACATTCTGTCCGGCGAAATCAAGGCCACGAACGCTGAACTTGAAAGGCTGGAAAAGCTGTTAGACGATCTGAACGATCTGCTGCTGGCGGTGATGAACAGCCGTGACGGTCGGATCGCATACCTAACGGGTAAACAGATCGGACTGGCGAAGGAAACCGTCTTGTGGGCTGGGACGCAACGTGCGGAAATTATGGCAAGACGCAAGGCTTCAACTTTCGCATAAGGCGAAAGGGGGTCAACATTGTGGCAAAGAAGATGCTGACGGTCGAAGAAGTCAAAAGGTTGGCACTTGAAAATTACAACAGGGGCGGTGACGTAATCATCGAATGTTGGGAAGATCAACAGATCGCTGACTGGATCAGCGGTGAAGATGAACGTCGATTCCACGATCCGGCGAACAGTGAATTCGTCCCAGTGCCGAGGACACGAAAAGACTTAAAAGCCCTTTTCCGGCTTTACAGGGAAACAAGATGCGATTGACGCAGAGTGACCCGCCTTCTGGCGGGGTAATGCGGGCGGGCAGACGGTCACAACCCCGACAGCCATCGTCAGCATACTGTCCGTTTTATTGGACAGGAAATCTGGTAAACTGCAAAAAACACGAATATGAAAGAAGGTCGATCGATGGACAGCGTTAGTCTGAAACCAGTCATCGAAGACCTGGATCGTCTGTTCGGTGTTTTCAATGATCACTTTTTTGAAAATAAACTTTCAAAACCAGTGATCACCGTTTCGCCGGACACGACGAGGGGTTCATATGGCTGGTGTACAAGCTGGAAAGCCTGGGCAGATGGTTCGGGCAACGAAACTGAAGGATATTATGAAATCAACATCTGCGCCGAATACCTGAACAGGCCATTTCTTGAAACGTGCAGCACGTTGATTCACGAAATGGTACATCTTCTGAACCTTCAGGAAGGTGTTCATGACACGTCACGCAGCGGGCTGTATCACAACAAGCGATTCAAAGAAGCTGCTGAACAGCACGGTCTATCAGTCGAAAAGCATCAAAAATATGGTTGGTGCATAACCACGCTGACCGAAGAAGCTGCTTCCTGGATCACGTCGATGTTCAACAACGAATCAGGCTTCACCCTTCATCGGACAAAGACGCTGAAGCTGGAAGCGAAGAAGAAATCTTCGTCCAGAAAATACGTCTGTCCAGATTGCGGGACAAAAGTCAGAGCGACGAAAGAAGTCAGGATCGTCTGCAAAGACTGTGACTGCCTGATGGAAGAAGCGGAGTGAAAGGGGGTGATGCTTGATGTTTGATTATTGCAAGCTGCGTGGAAAGATTCGTGAAGTTTTCGGAACGGAAACCGCCTTCGCAAAGGCCATGAGAATGTCCAGCGTTTCCCTGTCGAAGAAACTGAACGGTCTGGTCGATTTCACGACAAAAGAAATTGACCTGGCAACCGATCTGCTTGGTATCCCGAAGGACGAAATCAGCATCTATTTTTTTACGATAAAAGTTCAGAATTCCTGAACTTTCAACGAACATTTTGAGGGGGGTCATATCAAGTGACGATTTTTGCAAAACGGCTGAAGACGGCGATGCAAAATGCGGGAATGACCCAGGCCGATCTTTCAGCAGCGACGGGGATCGGAAAATCTTCGATCAGCCAGTATCTTTCCGGCAAGAACGTCCCCAGGCAGAAAACGATCCGGCTGTTCGCCGAAGTTTTGAATGTCGAAGAATCATGGCTGGACGGCACAACAGAGGACGAACCAGCGGATCAGGAAGAAGCGGAACTGATCCTAAACAGTAAACGGATCACCGTGGATCAGGCAGCGAAAATCATGGGCGTTTCAAAGGACTTTATCAGGGTTGGGCTTCAGCGTGGTCAACTGCCCTTCGGTGTGGCGGTCAAAATGTCGAGCGTTTACACATACTACATAAACCCGAAGCAGTTCTTTGAATATGTCGGTGGCCTGACATGATCCAGCTGTTCGGATTCCAGCGATCAGTCCTGGAACGGACGAAGGGCTTCAACCGTGTGGCCTATTATATGGACATGGGGTTGGGGAAAACCTTCGTCGGAAGCGAAAAGCTGGCTGTCCTGGGAAGTCATGTGAACCTTCTGATCTGTCAGAAATCGAAGATCAAAGACTGGATCAATCACTTCAAGGAAAACTATCCTGAATTTTTGGTCTACGATCTAACGAAGAAGGACGCACTGGTCGATTTTCTTTGCAAGGTCGAAAGCAGTCCGAAGATCGGGATCATCAATTATGAACTGACGTTCAGAAGACCCGAATTGCTGATGCTACGAGATTTCACCCTGATGCTGGACGAATCTTCGCTGATCCAAAACGAAACGGCAAAGCGGACAAAGTTCGTAATGAAATTGCAGCCGAAGAATGTGATTTTGTTGTCGGGAACGCCCACAGACGGAAAATATGAAAGACTTTGGTCACAAATCCAGCTGTTGGGTTGGTCGATCCGAAAAGACACATTCATGAAGCAGTATGTCGAAACGGTGTGGGTCGATGACGGTGACGGACATTTCAGACAAGCAATCGTCGGTTATAAGAACGTCGATCGGCTGAAGCGGAAGCTGGCTGAACACGGTGCGATCTTCATGAAAACCGAGGAAGCCGGAATCGAACTTCCAGAGCAGATCATCGTTCCCGTCACGGTCGAATCGTCGAAAGAATACAAAAAGTTCATGAAGTCCAGGCTGGTCACGGTGGAAGGTCGTGAACTGGTCGGTGACACAGCCTTGACGAAGCTGTTATATGCCCGAATGTTGTGCGGACAGTTTAACCAGGACAAGCTTGAAGCTTTCAGGGACTTGATCAACAGCACTGGTGACAGGCTGATCGTGTTTTACAACTTCAACGAAGAATTGGACAAGCTGCTGGCAATCTGCGAACACTTTGAAAGGCCGTGTTCCATAGTGAACGGGCAGACGAAAGACCTGGAAGCATACGAAACCCGATCCGATTCGATCACATTCGTTCAATACCAGGCCGGATCGATGGGGTTGAATCTTCAGAAAACGAACAAGACCATTTATTTCACCCTGCCGTTGAGTGCCGAACAGTGGATTCAAAGCCACAAACGGACACACAGGCTGGGACAGAAAAACACTTGCTTTTATTATTACATGATGTGTCGGGACAGCGTTGAGGAACACATTCTTGACACACTGAAAATGCGAAAGGATTATACTGATGAACTATTCACGGAATATGAAGGCCAAATCAAGTAAACGGATCAATTTGAATGTGGTATTTTTCGCCCTGGGTGTTATAATCGGAATGACGGCGATGTCGATTCTGATCAAACCGTCAAGGTCGGAGAAGGACACTTCAAAGGGGTTATCACCGCCACAAATGGCGGAACACCTTAATTTTTTTACCGAAAAAGTTCAAGATGCTGAACTAATAACGGAACTCAAATTTGAAGAACAAGAGCCAGAACTCGAACCCGAACCGTTGATCCGGCTGACACCCCTGGGAGAATATACGATCACAGCATACTGTTCGTGTGAAACCTGTTGCGGTGACTGGGCTTTGAACAGGCCGATCGATCCAGTGACTGGCGAACCGATCGTTAAAGGTGCAGCGAATGTCATTCTTCAACCTGGGGTATCTGTGGCTTCCCCGTTACCTTTCGGAACATCGATCTATATTGACGGCCTGGGGAATTACATAGTCCACGATAGGACAGCGCAACGGGTCGCAGATTACTATGACGGCAAGGTCATCGACATATACTTCACCGATCACCAGGAAGCCGTCGAATTCGGCAAGCAACACCGTGAAGTTTTCATCATAGAAGGGGGTCAGAAAAATGAATGAAAAGAATATGAAGTGGATCGAAGGTGCGATCAAACTTGTATCGTCGGGAATCACCAACAGGATCGACAATCCCGACAAGACGATCAAGGTTTACAGCTGCGGGACGGTCATTAGAATCGACATTTCAAAGGGG
>Ga0134099_1000600_pt1 | contig 40613 bp, 34 predicted proteins | sample 10_taG_2_FD_105482 | JGI IMG/M metagenome (GOLD analysis project Ga0134099, IMG submission 105482) | Switchgrass degrading microbial communities from high solid loading bioreactors in New Hampshire, USA - 10_41_5_180_A2 metaG | ecosystem: Engineered > Bioreactor > Semi-continuous > Anaerobic >...
AATATTTCAGGGAATGGAGGAACAAAACGGCTTTCAGGGCAGATAATTTTATCAGGGAATAACACAGGTTAGAACAGAAATACAGAAGAACAAAAAAATTGCCAACGATTACTTGACACTAACCATAATCAATGCCGGTTTTCAAATATACCATGAATACGTTATAATATATAAACCAAGATAATCGTTGGGGGGTGATCCGATTGAATCCGAAAATCGGAATCCGCAAGGATATCCGCGCCAAAATCGGCAATCAGCCCGGCGACAGCGGCGCGGTGACCCTTGTTGAGCGGGCAAAACCCGCTTCAGTGCCGAAGTCCGCCGATCCCATCGGCGATTACATCTCCGCCCAGCCCGAGCACGTTCAGCCCCTCCTGAACCAGGTCCGCAGCACGCTCCGGGCCGCGCTTCCCGATGCGGAGGAGAGAATTTCATGGAGCATGCCGACTTATTGGAGGAAACACAACATTATCCACTTTGCGGCCGCCAAGGCGCATATCGGGCTGTATCCCGGGCCGGAGGCCATCGAGCATTTCGCCCCGAAGCTGGCGGATTACAAGACGAGCAAGGGAGCGATACAGCTTCCGTACAGCAAGCCGCTGCCCTTGGATCTGATTGCCGAGATTGCGCGGTGGTGCTGCGAGACCGGAAACCATCCCTGAAACCGTAGGAAACGAAAAGGGCCGTAAGGACCATAAAGTCCATAAAAATAGAATAGAAAGGCCATCAAAATTTAAAAAATTTTTTTCGACCGTATCACACTTTTTCCATTCTTCGCATAGTAATATAGTGTATGTTGCTAATCCTTTAGCCCATTAATTCTTTTCAAAGAACTGAATATATAAACACCTCGAGTTTTTCGCGCCCGCAGCAATGCGGGCGCTTTTGTCGTATTCCCGCAGGGCGCCGGCGAACGCATTGCAACAATTTTTTAACGAGGAATGCACCCATATTTTTCAGCTTCATAAAATGGTAGCAAAACCTTATGAAAGGAGTTAGCCACCTTGAACAATATAGAATCCCAAATAGAAAATCTTGGCTATGAGAAAGAGCCCTATGTGGGGATGCCTCTCAGGGGAATGAGAGACCATGATTGCTTCAGGCACCCCAGGCACGAATATCAAATGCCGGAACACAGAATGCCGGACTGCAAAAAACCGGAATATATGATGCCTGAATGCAGGGAATCGGTCTGCGATGCCGTAGATGTCTGCCCGCTCGCGATGGCGTATGTGCCCTGGCAGCGCTGGACCACTACCTATGAACCTGCCGTAGGGCATCACCGGGGAACCATTTTCCCGGATCTTGATAAGCCGTGGGTTGGAGGAGGAGGGTTATAATATGAACTCCCGTCAAGAACTGCTTAACAGAATACAGATTCTCGAATTTGCGATGTATGACACGGCGCTGTTTCTCGATACCCATCCGATGGACCAGCAGGCCTTGCATTATTATCACAATATAAGAGAAATGCTGGACGCGGCCGTTCGTGAATATACGGCGTGTTACGGTCCATTAACCATGGACTCAGTATTATCAAAAAATAAATGGACCTGGATTGAACACCCATGGCCATGGGAATTGGAGGCGTAGCTATGTGGGCTTATGAAAAAAAATTGCAATACCCGGTTAAAATAAAAAATCCGAATCCCGCCGCCGCGAAAATCATCATTACGCAGGTGGGCGGACCCGACGGGGAGCTTGCCGCATCCATGCGATATCTGTCCCAGCGCTATACGATGCCCTATAAACAGGCGATCGGAATACTCAACGATATAGGGACGGAGGAGCTGGCACACATGGAAATCGTCAGCGCCATCGTACATCAGCTGACGAGGGGCATGACCATCGAGCAGATTAAAGAATCCGGCTTCGATACCTACTTTGTCGACCACACTGCCGGCATTTACCCGCAGGCAGCATCCGGGACTCCGTTCAGCGCGAAATTCTTCCAGTCAAAGGGCGACGCCATTACCGATCTGGTGGAGGATATGGCCGCCGAGCAAAAGGCAAGGACGACCTACGACAACATTCTCCGCCTCGTAGACGATCCCGACGTGAGGGATCCGATCAAATTCCTCAGAGAAAGGGAAGTCGTACATTTTCAGAGATTCGGCGAGGCCTTGCGCGTCGTTCTGGACAATCTGAATTCGAAGAATTTCTACGCAATCAATCCGGAGTTCGACATGCCGAAAGCCAAACCAAAGCTTTAACCGAAACAAGATAGATAGATTGATTTTCCCGCCGTCGAAACGTTTTCCGCAAAAGCGCAAAGCAGCAGAGGCATTACATACCTTTGCTGCTTTAATTCTTTTTCCAATTTTACACTATGCAATTCTACAGCGCCAAACAGGCCGCAGGAACGGTCATTCCTCGGCGTCAGTTTCGTCTTGCTGAGGCGCCTTCACCGCCCTGGTGATCCTGGCGATCACCTTATCCGGCTTGACCAGCAGCCGGACGTTTTTCGGCAGCGGCAGCTTATCGGCAGTGACGATGTCTCCGTCCGCCAACGCCGCCACATCAACCGTGACAAACTCGGGCAAGTTCTTTAAAGCCCCCTGAAGCCTGATTTCATCTTCCAAAACCTGCATAACCAGATTGTTCAGCGCAAGCTGTTCCTTTCCTTTAAATTTTATGGGCACGTTTACCTTGATCTGCTTATCTTCGGAGGTCGCGTAAAGATCGATATGGATCGGCTTGCGGGTGATTGGCTCGTATTGAATGTCTTTAATCACGCACGGGCAATCCTTCTCGTTTATGTTGACGACGGTTTTTGAGCCGACATAATGGGTTTTCAGAAATCTATTGATTTTGTTTTCTTCAAACTTGATGTTGACGTTCCGGTTAATTCCCGGTCCGTAAATGTTGCCGGGAACCCATCCTTGCCTCCTGACTTTCTTTGCGCGTTCTTTCCGCTCTTGCGCGATTAAAATGGTATCCATAAAATCAGCCTCCTTTTTCGTTTCCGTTTCATTTTTCTTTTCCGTTTCCTGTTTCAGCAGTCAAACCGCAATTTGAAAGGTTGAGCAAAGATGCTCGGCTCCTGCGACGCTTTGCGCGACTTCATCGCTTGAATAGCCCTGATCCAACAGCGAATAATATTCATTTATGACATTTTCCGCCGGGAAAATCTGCAGCGCGCTGAACTTTCCTTCCATCCTGTATCTGCCCAAAAACGCGGGGATCAGCACCGTCTCCAGCGCTTTTGCACAGACCCTTTCAATCTTGGAGCTGACTTCGGCCTCGCCGCTGAGAATCATCCAGGCGGAAAGCGTTCCGTCCGCGACCAACTCGATGGGATCGCCCGCGCTTTCTATCTGCCGGACACAGAAATTGCGGTTTAGCGCCAGATATTTTCCGGCAAATTTATCGTCCCTGATGGCAAGGCCCCTGTAGACGGCTTTATAGGTTCTGTAGTCCAGAACGTCCAGCGCTTTCTCGATATGAAGCGGCCTCTGTTTTCCGGCGGCGTCAACCCTGTCATAGTCGTAAATCCTGTAGGTCAGGTCCGACGGCTGCTGAATCTCCGCGACCACCAGGCCGCCGTTCAGCGCATGGACGGTACCTGCCTGCACAAAAATCACATCGCCTTTTTCTACGGTTACCTCCCTGAACAAATCTTTGTATTTTCGCTCTTTAATAAAGCCTTTAATTTGCTTTTGCTCTAAGCCTTCCCGGAATCCGTGGACGACCGTTGAACCCGGTTTGGCGTCCAGGACATACCACATTTCCGTTTTTCCCGATTTTCCGTTTTCGTGCTTTCGGGCGTATTCATCATCCGGGTGTACCTGGATCGAAAGGCGGTCGTTGGCATCGATAAACTTCAGCAGTACCGGCAGCCCTGCATCCGGGGAGTTGTGCGCCGTCTTGTCGCCGGTGATCAGTTTCCCGTACTTTTCGATCAGCTCCGCCAGGTTTTCTCCTTTCAAAGGCCCGTTGGCGATTCTGTTTTCGTTTCCCGGCATCGCCGACAGTTCCCAGCTTTCTGCCACAGGTTCTTCCGGGACGCTTTTGCCCAATTTCTTCAGGTTGTTTCCACCCCACAAATAATTCTTGTAAACCGGCACTGTTTTTAAAGGATAAAGCATCTCAAACACCCCCGTTTAAAAGAGCCCATTTCGATTCCCAATTTAAACCGAAGCATTTGGTAACGCGTCCTGCTATATCCGTGTGTTTCTAAATATCTTACATTGCCTTTAAAGGATGGATGGAGCTGAATATTTCCCTTTTGATTACCTCGAGGCCCTCCTCTGTTTTTGATTCGCAGCGCACAATCAGCTCCGGGCCGGTATTTGAAGCTCTAACCAGGCCCCAGCCGTTGCCGAAGGAAACGCGGACCCCGTCCACTTCCAGAAGGTTATTCCCTTTCTCTTTAAAGTAAGCTCTCGCCTTTTCTACATAAGACAGCTTCTCCTCTTCAGGGCATACGACCCTGATTTCCGGCGTCGCAAAGGTTTTCGGCACGTCGGACAACAGTTCGTTCAAGGATTTGCCGCTTCCCGCAACGATCCGCAAAAGTCTTGCGCATGCGTACAGGGCGTCGTCATAGCCGAAATATTCGTCCTTGAAAAACATGTGTCCCGACATTTCGCCCGTAAACACTGCGTTCAGTTCCCGCATCTTGGCTTTGATCAGCGAATGGCCGGTTTTGTAAAAGACTGGATTTCCGCCGAGCTTTTTGATCTCGTCCACGAGGGTGTCGGAGCATTTCACCTCGACAATGGCGTCCGTTCCGGGATATTTCGGAAGGATTTCCCTCCAGAACAGGATCATCAGCTGGTCTCCCCATATAATGTTGCCTTGATGATCCACCACTCCGAGCCTGTCTCCGTCCCCATCAAAGGCAACGCCGAGATCCGCGCCGTTTTCCTTTACGGCCGCGATCAAATCGCGCAAATTTTCCGCTTTGACCGGATCGGGGAAATGATTCGGGAAATCGGGATCGGAATCGCAGTAGAGGGGGATCACTTCACATCCCAGCTCCATAAGCAGCCTCGGCGCGAAAAAACCTGCCGTGCCGTTTCCGCAGTCTACAACGACCTTGAGCCTTCGCCCGGAAAGCTGTATTTTTTCTTTGATCATGTTGATATAGTCATCGACGGGACTTTGTTCCGTCAGCTCTCCCTGTCCGGCTTCATAATCTTCGTTTTCAATGATGGTCCGCAGCTCTTGCAGCTCTTCGCCGTATAACGTCCTGCCGTCGTACTGCACCTTAAAACCGTTATATTCCGCCGGATTATGGCTGGCCGTGATCATGATTCCCGACTTAATTTGATATAGATGTGTCGCATAATAGAAAATCGGCGACAGAACCACTCCGATTTTCCTGACATGGATGCCGGATTCCCGCAGGCCTTTTACGAGGCTTTGGAAAAGAGCCGGCGAGGATTTCCGGTTGTCCATGCCGACAACGGCTTCCATTTCGCCTTTTCTTTTTATATAGGTTCCGAAGGCTCTGCCGATTCGCTCCGCGTCCTCGTCAAGCAGTTCCTTTCCGTAAATGCCTCGAATGTCATACTGTTTAAAAATGCGCGCATTGATTTCTTTCACCGCCCATCACTCCCTCCTAGCGTCATATCCGAAATTGCCAAATGGGAAATCACGTATGAAACCAGGCTTTCGGCGCCCATATTGAGATTGACACCATCTTCCGTCAAGCCGTCATAGCAGCCTCCCGTCCTTTGGTCGATGAGGCTGATTCCCTTGGAGTTGGCGCCCAGATACCAGGAATGGCACCGTTTTGCTTTTTGAACATAGGTCTCGTTTCCGGTGGCTCGATACGCTTCCAGATAGGTCAGGACGGATTCACAGGCTTCAACGGTCTGCTCGTCATATTCCGCAGGACGGGGAGACCCCTTGCGGTACCATCCCTTGCAGCCCACCGGTCTGAAATATCCGTTATGAAAGGTTGCTTTTTCAAGGAAGGCAAGGCTCTCCTCCGCCGTTTCCAGAAAACGCTTTTCTCCCGTCACGCGGTATGCTTTGATCAAAGACCAGGGGAGCACGCTGTTGCAGTAAGCGATCGTGTCTTCAAACCATTTCCATTCGCCGTCGCTTTGTTCCTCATACTGCAGGCAAAGCGAGCGCCCCAATTCGTGAATAAGGCTTTTAACATCGTGGCTTTCCAACATGGAAAGGCCGATCAGCGAATACGCCCGGGCCCTTGGATAATACAGGGAGGCCGCGTGGGGCAGGGCTGCATTCAGCACATACCGCAATCCCTGCTTAATGTCCGGCGGGCAGAAATCCCTTGACAGGCAAAATCCCAGAGCCCACAGGCACCTTCCGAAGCAGTCCTCGGAGCCTTCCTCCTCCAGCCATTCCCTGTTGTAGCCCATGAAGTTTTTAAACCTGCCGCGGGGATTCTGCGCATTTAGTAAAAACGACGCATACCGGTAAACGAGCTTAAGATATCTCTTCTTTTTAGATCGTTCATACAGCATCAGCGCCATGATCAGCGCCCTGGCGTTGTCGTCCGTCGTGTAGCCGTGCCGGGGATCGGGGATCCCGCATTTCGAGTGCTGAAGCATGCCCGTGTCGTCCGTCAGCCTGAACAGATACTCGTCCTTAAACGGCTCGCCGGATACCAGACTGTTGTTCATACCGCGACGGTTGCCTCCCGGGCGGATCTCCTCAGCAAGCCGGCGAAGAGCCGCGCATACTGATTGGCAACCTGATTCCATGTCATCGTTTTCCCGATTTCAAGGGTACGTTCTTCCATCCTCTTTTTCTCTTCGGGATGCTCCAGCACATATCGGATCTGCTCGGCGAGGGAATCGGCGTCGTTGAACCTGGCCAGAAGGCCTCTTCCTTCCGACAGCATTTCTCTCGCATAGCTGTAGGGAGTCGACACAATGACCCTTCCATATCCGACGGCATAAGCCAGGGTGCCGCTTACCGCCTGATCCTTTCCGGGATAGGGCGTCATATAGACGTCGGTCAGCTGGAGATAATTGATGATTTCATCTTTCGTCAGATATTTATCGACAAACCGGACATGTTCCGACGCGCCAAGCCTGTCGACCAATTGGATCAGCATTTCCCGGTAGCTTTCTCCGGATTCTTTTTTGATGGAGGGGTGCGTTTGTCCGAGGATCAAATAAATGATGTCCTTATGTTCTTTTGCCACCTTTGAAACGGCTTCAATTCCGTATTCCAGCCCTTTGCCCGGCCCGATGAGGCCGAAGGTGGTAACGACGCTGCGGCCGGAAAGCCCGTGCTTCTTCTTGAGGTTTTCTCTCGAATCAAGAATCCGGTGCGGTACACCGTGATGTATCATCTCGATTTTGGAGGCGGGAATCCCGTAGACTTTTTCGAGAATGGGCTTCGTATTCCGGGCCATGGTTACGACCTTTTCGCTCTTTTCGCCCAGCCTGGACAAAATCAGCTTCTGTTTCTCGCTGGGATTCGGAAGCACCGTATGAAGCGTTGTTATGAACGGAATTCTCAGGTTGTTGACGAAGTCCAGGATGTATTCTCCCGCCTCGCCTCCGAATATGCCGAATTCGTGTTCAATCACAAGCAGCTCGATATTGGAATTGTTGACGGCCTGGGCCGTCCTGATATAGCTCTCCCTGTCGTGCTGCAGGATCTCCATGGCGACCCTGCCGCTGTAACAGTACCCGTTGTTGCTTACGGCAATCACTTTCGGTTTCTGCATCAGCTCATTTTTATCCAGTCCATGGACAAGGTCCTGCGTAAAGGTTGCGATGCCGCACTCTCTGGGCGGGTACGTGCTTAAAAATCCGACGTTTAATTTCCTGTTGATAATCATATGAAATCCTCCCCCTTTGCCTTTGTTTAAACCGCCATCGGCTGATCAAAATCCTTTGTCAGCACAGCGTTGTATTTTCTGCTGTTCCGGGCGACCACGCAGTTGGACATCAGCACGGAGTTTTCCACCGCCGCCCCGTTTTCGATCCTAACGTTGTCCCAAACCACGCTGCCGGCGACCGTCGCCCCGCTACCGACAACGGCGCAGCGGTATACGGCCGTCCCCGGACCTACAACGGCATTGGCGCCGATCTCCACGCCGTCCCCGATGTATACGGGTTCCATTATCCTGGCCGTGGGATCCACCTTCGCGGTTTCGCTTATATATCTCTTATTCAGCGTGAAATCGCATTCTCCGATTTGAATCAGGCCGTCAAGAATATCCCGGTGAACCTTCAGGTACTTTTGCGGCGTCCCCAGGTCAAGCCAATAAGAGCACCGGGAGTAAACGGCCATCTTATACCCTGTTTGCAGCAGCAGCGGGTAGGTTTCCCTTTCGATGGAAACCGCCCTTCCCTGGGGAATATGCTCGAGAAGCTCCGGCTCAAATATGTAGGCTCCTGCATTGATCAGCCTGGAATTGCTTTCATGGGGCTTGGGTTTTTCCTTAAACCCGGTGATGAAGCCTTGTTCGTCATATTCGATAACCCCGTAATCGCTCGGGTTGTCGACCTCCGTCGCCGCGATCGTCGCCAGCGCCTTCCGGTCTTTATGAAACTTTATCATTTCGGTATAGTCGATATCGCTCAGGATATCCGCATTGAACACCATGAACGTATCGTCCAAAAATTCCTGCGCGTTTTTGATCGCTCCGGCCGTGCCGAGCGGCACCTCCTCCGTCACGTACTTGATGTTTACACCGAACTTCTTGCCGTCTCCGAAATAATTTTCAATTTTCTCCGGCTGATAGCACATGCTCAAAACGATATCCCGAATGCCATGACGTTTCAGATTTTCGATATTTCTTTCCAGCAGAGGCTTGCCCATAATCGGCACCATTGGCTTCGGAAGGTCGTTCGTGATCGGTCTGAGACGCGTTCCGAATCCTCCTACTAAAAACAATGCCTTCATATGATTTCCTCCTTCCAACTGCGCTTCACTCATGCAATTTCAAAAATCGTTCTCGCTCGGCGGATCAGGGCATTTCTTGATGTAATCGAGCAGATCCCTGATATTTGTTGTCGCCGCCGCGATGCAGGTGTCAGCTGCGCCATAGTACATCTTGATATCGCCTGTTTTTTCGTCATAAACCCAACCGCACGGAAACACCACATCGGCGACGTCCCCCTGCCTTTCGTAGCTTTCCTGCGGTCCGAATACCCATTCGTCGCTGCGTTTTAAAACCTTGAGTGGATTCTCAAGATCCAGGAGAGCAAGTCCGAGCCTGTAAATGGAACCGGCTGCGGTCTGCTTGACGCCGTGATATATGATGAGCCAGCCCTCCGGCGTCTCCAGGGGCGGCGTATTGAGCCCCACCTTATTGGCATCCCACCATCCGCCTCTTCTGGCGTGGATTAACAGCTGGTGTTCGCCCCAATATTTCAGATCATCGGATTTCGATATCCAGATATGGGCTCCCGGTGTATGATAAACCGGAATCGGTCTATGTATCAGCAGCCATTTGCCGTTGATTTTTCGCGGAAACAGGGCTGCATCCTTGTCCTCGGGAGGCATGATCGGTCCAAGTCTTTCAAAGGTTTCAAAGTCCGAAGTCAAAGCCATGGAAACCAGCGGGCCGCCTTTAGAAAAAGATGTGTAGACGATTGCAAATTTATTCAGTTCCTCAACCCAGGTGATTCTTGGATCTTCAATTCCCCATATCTCTTCCGGATAATGCTCTGGATCAGGCTCCAGCGTTGGTTTTGTATCGATTTTCCAGTTATTGATTCCGTTCTTGCTTACCGCTTTCGTGAAATGGGAAAATCCTCTCCTGTCTTCAACTCTCGCCAGCAGGAGAACCTCGCCGTTATACATGGTTGCAGCCGGGTTAAACACCGAGTTTGCGGCATACGGCCAATCCTGCGACGTGAGTATAGGATTGCCGGGGACCCTTTTAAAAAGTTCCCGATAAGAAAACTTGTCATCGTTTGACAGCTTCGTCAGAAACTTTTCACTCAATGGCGCTTCACCTCTTTTGCAATTTTCAGTTTTCCGCTAAAATAAAGACTCGCTTTAAACTCTTTCAGCTTAAAGGACAAGAGCATAAAGTGCGTTGAAATGCTGCAAATAATGTAAAACCGTTATAGAAAAAACAAATTGGATAGAAAAAAAGATTATAAAGAAGCTGTTAGCACTCATTTATTTTGAGTGCTAACAATATTGTATTTGCCAAATATTTTCCTGTCAAGATCTTTTTCAAAAAACTTTTAACCTTTGCCGGTCAATTCAGATCGTTCAAAAGATCCCCAGCTCTTTGTACAGTAAGATCCAGAAGAACATGGTGAAGCAGGCCAAAACAGACGAAATGGCAACGCTGTTGCCCGTCAGTTCGGATTCGCTGTCCATCTTCTGCGCCATGGTAAAAGACGAGACGGCACAGGGAGAGGCAAAAATTGCGATCAGCGTTACGAATTCAACATCCCTGAAGCCAAGAAGCGCGGCTGCGGCCAGGACAATGCCCGGCACCACGGCAAGGCGGCCTGCAACGCAGACGATCAGGTTTCGCCGGTTGCCCCCGATGCCAAAAAATTTCAGCGACGCACCTAAAATGACAATAGCCAGGGGCGCCGCCACGCCCGCCATTTCGGATATGAACTTTTCAAGGACGGAAGGCAGCTGGATATCCAGAAGCGCAAACAGCACGCCCGCGGCTCCGCTGATGATCAGCGGGTTTTTCAGAATTCCGGTCAGGATCTTGGTAAAGGATGTCCGGGTGCTTCTCAAGGTTTCCAGGGTGATCACCGCAAGCCCATTATAAAGCGGAGCCAAAAAGGCGATCATCACGGATATCGTCTCCAGATTGCTGCCGCCGTAGATGCCGGATACCAAGGGGATTCCCATTATCGTAATGTTGCTCCTGAAGATCGCCTGTATGATGGCGCCCCTGGCGGCATTGCTCTTTTCGATCAGCAGCGCAAACAACAGTCCTGCGAAAAAAACGAGCAGGACCGCCGTCAGCGTAAACAGGATAAAGCAGGCATCGATGGCATTCGATAGATCCGATTTATAAATCCCCGAAAAAACCAGCAGCGGCAGAAATAAGCTGTATACGAGATTATTAATCTTCGGCAGCTCCTCGTCTCCCAATATTTTAAATCGCTTTACCATCACTCCGGCAAGCAGCATGAAGAACAGGGGAAGCACCGCGCGGACGGAGATTATGAAGCTGTCAAATAAAAGCTCTGTGGCCAAAGGATTCTCCGATCAAATATGATTAAATGGTATATGAATCAATTAACCAGCAATGTAAAAACAGATACCGTGGCGATGGACAGCGTCGTAGTGAGCAGAACGCCTTTTGACATAAACTTGACGTCGCCGTCATATCGCTGTGCAAAAATTGCCGCACTTGCCGCAACAGGCATGGAAGCTTCCAATAGGATGACCTTTGCGAAAAGGGACAAATCCGTAAAAATGAATTTCAGTATCACAAGGACGAACGCCGGCATGACAACCAGCTTCAGAAACGCCAGCAAATAGATCCTCAGATCCCCGACAAGCTCCTTTAAACGAATTTTTCCCAGCTGGAATCCTAGAACCAGCATCGCCAAAGGAGCGGTGGCGGAACCGATGAGGGCGACGGATTCCCCGAGAGCGGCGGGCAGTTTTACATTGGCCAGGAACAGCAGGACTCCGATGACAATCGAAGCCATTCCCGGGGAAAACAATTCGCGGTAATCCCCCTTCCCCTCCAATCCGATGGATTTCCTGATCAGCGCAATACCCATGGTATAGATGCCGATGTTGCAGAGCGCATCGATCAGGACGGCATAAAACACCCCTTCTTTTCCATAAAGGGCAAAGGATACCGGAATGCCCATAAAACCGGTGTTGCTGAAAACCAGCATGAATGTAAACAGGTACGCCTTGCTTTTCTCAATGGAAATAATCCTGCAAACCATCCGGCTCAACAGATATGCAAAGACAACGATCACTCCGATTACGGCGATTACATAGCATGCGTTGATCAGCAGCTCTCTGGTAACCGGTATCTGCAGCGCGTCCACAATCAGGCACGGCCATGTGACATATACTACGATCAGCGAAACGCCCTTATTCTGTTCTTCGCTCAGGATATTTTTTTTTGACAGAACATAGCCGGGTATCAAAATTAAAAACAGCTTTATCAGAGGGATCAGCATCCCAGTTGCGTCCATAGTTCACCTTATCTCTTGTTTTATTATTTCATTTTACCCATAAATTGGGAAATGCAATATACCGTTCGGGCGGCGGCGTCTTCCAGCAGGCTTCCCGCCTTTTCAATGGCACGATCCAGGGAAACAGGTCCGTTTACCAGGGTAAAAATGCCGACGACGCCATGATCGTAAAGCGCTTCCGCTCCGGTTCCCACATTCCCCGCTATGACCACCGCCGGGACACCAAGCTGCTGTGCCGTTTTAGCGACCCCGTAAGGGGTCTTCCCTTTAACGGTCTGAAAATCACAGCTCCCTTCGCCGGTTATGACCAGATCCGCTCCCCGAAGACTTGCCTTCAAGCCCACGGCGTCAATGACGATATCCACGCCTCGTCTCAGGCTCGCATTGAGGAGGGCAAGCATGCCCGCGCCCAGTCCGCCGGCGGCGCCTGCGCCGGGCGTGTCTTTTACAGAAACCCCCATATCCCTTTCTATGATATCCGCAAAATACCCGAGATTTTTATCCAATATTTCGATCATTTCGGGAGTGGCCCCTTTCTGCGGCCCGAAGATATGGCTTGCCCCGTTTTCTCCGCACAAGGGGTTGTCCACGTCGCAGGCCACGATGAACTTGCTTTCCCGAATCCTGGGATCCGCCGTGCTTTTGTCGATCCTGTGAATTTCGGCAAGACCGGCCCCTCCGAAAGGAATCTGCCGGCCGTTCCTGTCGAGAAGCCCGAAGCCGAGGGCCTGGGCCATGCCGGCTCCGCCGTCGTTGGTCGCGCTTCCGCCGATGCCCAGGATAAAGCTGCGGCAACCCCGATCCAGCGCATCCCTTATCATTTCACCGGTCCCGTAGGTCGTGCTCCTCATCGGGTCTCTCCGCCCCTTCTCGATCAGGGTCAGGCCCGAGGCTTCCGCCATTTCGATCACAGCGGTATTATCGCTTAAGATTCCATATTCCGCCGTAATTGTTTCGCCCAGAGGGTTAAGGACCCTGCATCGAATCATTTCGCCGCCCAACGCATCGACAAGACTGCGCGTTGTTCCCTCGCCTCCGTCTGCCATGGGGATCATAACGACCTCGGCGTCCGGTACTGCTTTCAGCACGCCGCTTTTTATAGCAACGCAGGCTTCCTTTGCCGTTAAGCTGCCTTTGAAGGAATCCGGCGCTATCACGATTTTCATAATAACCGCGCAAGGCACCCTTCCGCTTTCGAGCGGACGGGAAATGCGCAACCTCCTTTCTATTTAAACACAGAAAGCACAAGAAATCAAACTGGGAAAACGGTTTGAAAGGTCGTTTTCCCAGCATAACGAGGCTTTATTCCCTCACCTATTGCACTGCCCTGCTTAGATCAAACCTTTAAACAGTTCCTCGTCTTTCATTATATCACCAAATATCTCTTCGTCGGTGGGAATTCTAAAATCTTTTATTTCCTTTGCAACCCACGTGGTGTTGATGTAGTTCTTATAGGTTATATTCTCCGACGTGATGTTGCCGCCCCAGGTGCCGCATCCGAGATTGATGGTCCACGGCATCCCGTTGTTCCAATTTCCAGCGTTTGACGTGCCGACCGTCATCCTTACCGCAACTCTGCTGGTGCGGGTAGCCAGCGCGAATTTCATGATCCTTTCTTCATCGTTGCTGTGGATTCCGCAGGAATGTCCCGCCCCGCTGTAAGCCTGGATATTGTTTACAAGCTCGATAGCATCGTCAAATGTGTCATATTTATATGCCGCTACTACGACGGAAAGCTTTTCGCCGGAAAACGGGTATTCCGGGCCGTATCCTGTTTCTTCCACAATAAGCCAGGTCCTGTCTTCCGGGATCCTGAATCCAGCCGCCTCGGCGATAACAGTTGCCGGCTTGCAGATGATGCTGCCGTTCAAATGACCGTTAACCCATAAAACCTTTTGCAGCATCGCCTTTTCTTCCTCATTGCAGACATAAGCGCCAGTTTCAACCATGGCTTTAATCGTTTCGTCGTAAATATCTTTCTGGATCACTACCGCGTTCTCTGTCGAACAGCCGATAGCCAGGTCGTTCAACTGAGCAAGCATGACTTTCTTCGCAGCATCTTTGATGTCGGCAGTTTCGTCGATAACGACTACGACATTTCCAGCTCCCACGCCATATGCGGGTGTTCCGGAGGAATAAGCCGCCTTTACCATAGCCGCTCCTCCAGTGGCGACGACGAGGTCGCACTGCTTCATTAATTCATTTGTTTTTGCCAGTGACGGTTCTTCGATGGCCTGCAGCAAGTCTTCCGGAATTCCCATCCTTTTGAACAGATTCCGGATATCGTTCACCACCATATGTACCGTTTTTTCCGCTCTCGGATGGGGAGCGCAGATCATCGCGTTACGGCCCATGAGGGCATTCATCATTCCCATGAATACAACTCCCGCAGGGACTGTCATCGGGACCAATGCGCCAACGATACCAACAGGCTTTCCGATCTTAATCAGCTGTTTTTTCTCGTCCACTTCAATTACGCCCACGGTTTTTGCAGTTTTCAAATCATTGGTGAGTCCCCGAGCCCGCGTTGTGATTCTGTTTATCTTGCTCTGAACATCGCCCATTTTTGTTTCACTGTAATTGAATTTCGCCCATTTTTCCGCATTTTTAATTGCTAGCCAGCCAATGCATGCTGCATAATGGCGAACATCCTCCTGGGTAAAGCTTTCCGCAACGGCCTGAGCCTTCTTGGCTTTGTCGATCAAACCCTTTATATAATTTCTGACTTCTAGTTCTGACATGATTTTCCTCCTTTTTATTCCGCCGCTTTTCTAAGCAGCTTTTTTGCACGCTCCGCAATGGGTGCGTCGATCATTTTTCCTTCAAACATGCATGCGCCTTTTCCCTGACTGACCGCGGTTTCAAACGCTTCCACCAAGCGGCGGGCATAATTCACCTCTTCTTCCGAAACGCTGAAAACGCGGTTGATGGTATCAATATGGGACGGGTGGATGCATGTCTTTCCTGTAAATCCCATTGCGGCGGCATTTCGTACATCCCTTTCCATGCCTTCCAAATCCTTAATGTCGGTAAAGGGTGTATCAAAGCAGTCGATGTTATACATGCATGCAGCATACACTACCATTTGCCTCGCAAATGCGATCTCGTCTCCGGCTGCCGTCCTTTTTATTCCCAGTTCCTTGGTCAGATCTTCTGCCCCAAGCTGTACACCGTTGATCCTGGGAGATGCTCCGGCAATGTCCGCAGCGTTCATAATGCCTGCCGCCGTTTCCAGCAGGGGAATGATATGGATGCTGCCCTTTGGTATTTTATGGTGTTCCTCCAGGACGGTCAATATTTGATCCGCCATCTTAACCGACAAAACGTCGGCTTTGGGCAGGATAATAGCATCCGGCTTCATTTCCGCAACTGCGATAAGGTCTTTCACGCCGAAGAACGCATTCATGGCATTGACTCTGACGATTGCTTCCTTTCCGGTTGCCTGGATACGCGGAATAAATTCCGCGATTGCTTCCCTTGCCGCATCCTTTTCCGAGATGCTCACCGCGTCTTCCAGGTCGATCAGAATGCTGTCGGCGTTCAGATCAACGGACTTGCCAAGCATTTTGCCGGAGCTGCCGGGTGTATACAGCAATGATCTCCTTTTAAATCTTCTGTTCATCGATCTCTCCTTTTTCAACATATTGCAGTCGCCGGCCGGTCTTTATTCCTGCTGCCGCTTCCAGTTTACTTTTTATTCGGTTCTATGATGGCTCGTTTTACTTCTTTTCTCGCGGCCTTCTGTAAAGCGATCTGCGCCTCTTCAAGGGAGTAGCATTTGTCCGTAAGCGAATTGAACGGATACTTGTCATGATACTTCTCAAGGAATTTTAGGGTTTTATACAGATAAACAGGCGGATAGCGCAGGATGCCTTTAATCGTCAGGCATTTTCTTACGATGAGGCCAGGCACCACCGTTGTATTCATGGATTCGTCTATGCTCACATTGCCGATTTCAAGAACAGTCCCGCCAATTTTGCACATCCGGACTGCTTCGTCAAAAGCAGCAGGGAAACCGGACACGTCTACGACGATGTCGGGCCCTTTTTCGCCTGTGATTTTCAGGATTTGTTCATAGCGGGCTTCCTTTGTAACGTATTTCTTCATGTCAATGACATGCTTCGCCCCGAAAGCCTTCGCTTCCTGGAGCCTGTCGTCCACGGAGTCAATGGCTATTACCTGGGCGCCCTTGACGTCGCAAATGGCAGAGGTAAACAACCCCAGTCCTCCCATGCCCTGAACAACAACATAATCGTTGATCTTGATGTCAATGCTTTCCAATGCATAAAGCATCTGCGAAATCCCGCAGTTGGCCCCCGCGACGACATTGTCCGGTATATTATCAGGAACCTTGTAAAAGTACTGGTTTGGATGAATCACATAGTGCGTAGCAAAGCCGCCGGTAAAATGCGGATATTTGTCCGCGGGCTGTCCCTGGAAATCGCTGCCATGGGTGCACACATTAAAGTTTCCTTCCAAACAGGCTTTACACTTCAAACAGGTCAGATAGTATACAGGACAAATTCTGTCACCTACCTTCACTTCTTCGCCTGCGTAATCTGTGGTCACGCCTTCGCCCAATTTGAATATTCTTCCGACCATTTCATGGCCCAAGACATGATTTTTGAAAATATGCTTGCCTTCCCACATGTGCACGTCGGAACCACAGATATTACTCTTGATAACTTCCATCAGAATTTCGCCCTTTTGAGGCTCCGGCAGATCATATTCTTTAATCTGGACCTGTTCAATGCCGGTCATTGAAACTACTCTGCCTTTCATGCTAATCACTCCTTGCTAGTTATTATTTCCACCAGAGCGAAAGCTCCGGAACATAGGTGACTAATAGCAAAACACACAAGGCTGTCACCAGAAACTTCCGTGTGTGCGGCCACATCTCCACAAGATTTGACCCGTTGATCCTGGCAGAAACGTAAATGTTTGCCGCCATAGGAGGTGTAATCAGGCCGATCTCAATATTGGTAACCAGAACAATCCCAAAATGGACCGGGTCGATTCCCAGCGCCATGGCTGCAGGAAATAAAAGCGGGGAAAGCAGCAGCACCGCGGCGTTTGTTTCCATGAACATACCTGCCAGGAATAAAATGATATTTACAAAGAAGAGGAAAATGTACGGATTTGTCGTCAGCCTCACCGTCGCCTCAGCTATGACCTGGGGTACCTGCATCAGCGTAAGAATTTTGTTGAACACGCTGGTGAATCCGATGATAACCAAAATGGAACCTGCCGTTTTAGCAGCCATCCAGAAAATGTCGGGGATCTGTCTGAAACTCACCATTCCGAAAAGAAGGATGATGACTAGCGCATAAAAACCTCCGATGGCCGCCGCTTCCGTCGGCGTAGTCAGTCCTGAATAGATGCCTCCAAGAATGATGACCGGCAGAACGAGTGCCGGCAAGGCCCGAAGAATTCGCTTCCAGCCATCTTGCCATACTTCCTTCCGGTTTCCTCTGGCACTTTCATTTTCGCCTTCTGCGGTTTCTTTTTTAAGCACCTTCGGCAGACAGAATCCGTGAAGCAACATAAAGGCTACCGTCATAATGATTCCCGGCACAATGGTGGCGAGAAAGAGCTCCGATACGGAAACGCCCACCGCCGCACCGTATACAATCAAAGGGATGGACGGCGGTATCAATACCCCCAGCAATCCCGAGGCCGCGTTAACTGCAGCCACATAGCCCCTGTCATATCCTTTATCTAACATCTTCTGTCCCAGGCTGCTGCTGATGGCGGCTACCGTCGCCACCGACGATCCCGTCATAGCCCCCAGAAACGCGCTGGATACGATGCTGACATGGCCAGTACGCCCCGGAAGCCAATAAAAGCACAGCTCGTTGACGTCAATCAGCCTGTCAATCAGTTTGCCCCGGTTCATAAGCTCCCCGGCCAGAATAAAAAGCGGGATGCCCAAAAGCGGAAAGGATGCCAGCCCATAGTAAGTCGATGAGGATATGGTCGAGATCGGAAAATTGGAAAGGAAGCCTCCGATGATCCCCGAAGCCGCGAATGTGAATCCAACGGGCACTCCGATGACGAGCAGGACCAATAATAGTACGATCATTATTCCCAATGCCATAGCCGTCACCTCATGCTTTCTATATCAATATCGGCAACCCTTTCCGATGGGTGCTTTCTATAATAAAACAGTTTCAATATGACCCCGATCTGGTGAATTATCATTAAAACCATTCCCACCAGCATGGAGCCGTACGGAATCCAGAGAGGGATCCGCAGAGCCATTGTAGCCGAGCCGCTTTCAAGGGCATATGCCAGCAATCCGTAGCCGAGGTAGGTAAAAATACCTGCTATAAAAAGCATGCAGATGCTTCCGACAAGTTCGATCACAAACAAAATATTTACATTTTTAATCAGTTTGTGTACTTCGATGGTTATGTGGCCGCCCGTATAAACCAGCAGTCCGACACTTAGGAAAGTGAACGTCGCCTGAGAAACGAGACTGATGTCGCTGGTATCCGGTATCGGCAGGTTAAAGTACCTTTGAAAAACCTGTTCGACGACCGTTATAAAGATAGCCACAAAAGGAATCATTACCAATACTTTTTCAATTTTGAACAATATTTGTTCCAACTTGCCAAATACAATCATTCCAATTACCTACTTTCTCAAGCAAAAAAATCTGGAGGCCTTTAAGAATAAGCAGTAGTCTTTATTTGCCTCTGACAGCCGCTATTTCAGCTTTTAATTCTTCAATCTTGTCTTCACCGTAAATGGATTTCATGTTTTCCCAGGTTCTTTCAGCCGCAGGCATGAACGTAGCGATATCCTCGTCTGTCAGTTCGGTGAAGATCACGCCGTTTGCTTTCATTTCGGCTATATATTCATCGATCTGGTCTCTGGTGGCCTGAATCTGCCAAGGCTGCACTTCCTCTGCCGCCTTCTGGATTGCCGCCTGCTGTTCCGGTGAGAATTTCTCCCAGGCGGCCTCGCTGACGCATATCGCGCTCATCGCATATACATGCTTCAAGTAGGTATAGTACTTATTGTTTTCCTCCAGCTTGTTGTCATGGGTGATAAGTATTCCGTTATCTTGTCCGTCAACCGTCTTCTGTTGAAGCGCCGTATAAAGTTCAGGCATCGCTATAGTAACGGTCTGGGCTCCCGCTTCTGTGAAAAATCCTTTGATCGCCGCAGATCCCGGTACTCTCAGCTTAAGATTTTTCAGATCGTCGACGGTTTTCACTTCATGTTTGGAATTTGAAAGCCCTCTGAATTCATTTTCATACCAGCCCAGCACTCTGATCTTGTGTTTTGCAAGAGTTTCTTTTAAGGTCGTCGGAATCACGCCGTCGCCATAGAAAAGCTTGTCCGCCTCTTCATAATTAGTCACGATAAAAGGCAGATAGTGAATATCAAGCATCTGATCAAGTCCGGCGCAGGAGCCCTGATTCAGAAACGCAAACTCCAGAACGCCCCTCTCCATATCTTCCGCCATGGATTCATCGCTTCCGATCTGGCCTGCAGGGAAAACGTTGATCTCAACGGTTCCTCCTGAGTATTCCTTGACTTTTTCGGCAAACATCCTTGCTGCTTCAATTTGTACGCTTGTTTCAGCCGCAACAGATCCCAGACTGCATACAAAAGTTTCCGCCGAAGATGTATCCGTTCCGGCGCCCGCATCCGTGTCGGAGCCGCTGCCGCCGCATCCGGTAAACAATAAGGCAAATATCATGGCGATACCGATTACAACATTGATTTTTGATCTCTTCATTTCTAATCCTCCTAGTTTTATCTACTTTTTCATAAGGTTTGTAGACATTATCTCGAGTTTAAGTTGATCCCAAATCTTTTTACCGAGTTAAATTCGTCAGCACTCCTTTCAACAATATTTCAGTAAATCGGTTTAAAAGGCCTCCAGGTGCATTCCGTCTTACATTTGACACGCTAAATTTTTAATGCCTTGACCATAGTCTCATTATAAAAGGAGCACTGTAATATAATCAATATTACAAATTACCAAAAAAGCCCTTTAAAATTGTTACTAATAACAAAATTCCCCTTCCATTTTCAAAATATATTGCAATTAAACTGTTACACGTGATATATTATAAGTGACTTCAAGAAAGTTTGTTAATAAAAAAACAAGTATAAGAACGATTAAGTTGTGTTCAAAAACTTAATAAAAATGATCATATAGAGCGCAGTTGGATGCTTAAAACACGGAGATTTCCATATGTTCATCGATATTCAGCTCGCCAGGGAAATTATGCGAGAAATCAATAACGTCGTTCCAAATTACTGCAGTATTATGGACGAGAAAGGTAAAATTTTAACATGCACCGACCCCTCAAGGGTCGGGACTGTTCATGGTGGAACAAAGATTATGCTGGAAAACAACCTGGATGAGCTGATCGTGGAAAAAGACGGGCTTTATCCGGGCTGTTTGATGGGCCTGGTCTTATCCATACGCCTGACTTCCGAAATCATCGGTTTCTTTGGGATAGCGGGAAAGCCTGACGAAATACTGGACTTCGGAAGGATCATACAAAAGATGATCCGGATGATAATCTATGAGAAGTTGGACGCCTCGCATAAAGAACGTGCCGCAAACGAAAAACGAATTCTCGTCGAATCGCTGGTTAAAGGAAATATCAGCAATTATCCGTTCAATATAGAAGAAGCGATGTCCCAGTACGGGCTGAACAAGACGGGTCCGTTTACGGCAGCCTTGATAAAATACTCTTTTGAGGATGACGCGCAGACCAATACGGAGTTCACAAAATTGAAATATAACATCATGCTCAATAATCTGGTCAACCGGCTGGAAGAAAAGTCGGCCCTTGCTGCCAACGAACGAAATTACTATGCAATTGTTTCAAACCTGCCGTCACATAAACTCTATGCTATTCTCGTTGATCTGCTGAATAATGTAAAACACCACTTCGGGTTATCTCTTTTGTGTACAATAGGAAGCACAGTCGAAAATTACAATGAAATTTTCAGATCCTACAATGAAGCCTTGAGCATGATCAACTTTAGAGAAAGTCAAGGAAAGAACGGTTTCGGGATCTATCAATACAATCCAGCGGATCTCGATTTCATCATCAGCCGCATAAGCGAAAACCACAGGAGAAATCTTGCTGCAAGCGTGTTTGCCGGCTGCGACGGTAAGGAAATTCAGAACTTCCGAGATTTCATAATCGCTTATTTTAATTGTAACGGCTCGCTGAACCATATGTCGCAGAAATACTTCATACATAAAAATACCGTCCAGTATAAAATACAAAAAATCTGCAGCAAGACGGGACTGGATGTCCGTAATGCAAAAGATCTTTTTATACTTTATATAGCCGCTACAAACTTATAATAAATTCCGTCTTATATTTGACCGCGAAACTAATTCGTTAAGGAGGATAAACAAAATGAAAATCGTGATTTTGGACGGTTATACTGAAAACCCGGGAGATTTAAGCTGGGATGCCTTTAAGGAACTCGGAGATCTTACGGTATACGACCGTACGCCTGTTGAGGATAAAGCTGAAATCATAAGGAGGATCGGGAACGCCGAAGCCGTCATCACCAATAAAACGCCGCTGAAAAGAGAAATCTTTGACGCCTGTCCCTCCATAAAATATGTGGGCCTGCTCTCGACGGGATATAACGTCGTAGACATTGCGGCGGCAAAGGAAAAGGGTATTCCCGTATGCAACATCCCCGCATACGGAACGAAATCCGTCGCCCAGTTCGCGATGGCGCTTCTCCTTGAAATCTGCCACCATATCGGGCATCACTCCGACGCGGTCCATAACGGGGCCTGGGAAAAATGCCCCGACTTCTGCTTCTGGGATTATCCGCTGATTGAGCTTGACGGAAAGACCATGGGCATCATCGGCTACGGCCGCATCGGGCAGGCGACGGGCAAACTGGCCCAGGCCTTCGGGATGAAGGTAGTTGCCTATGATTCTTATGTCAATCAGGCTCTCGAATCCGAAACCATGCGGTACGTGGAGCTGGACGAACTCCTTGCCGTGTCCGACGTGATCGCGCTTCATTGCCCTCTTTTCCCCGAAACAAAGGGAATTATTAACAAAGACACCATTGCGAAGATGAAGGACGGAGTCATCCTCATAAACAATTCCCGCGGGGAGCTCATCGTGGAAGAGGACCTGGCGGAAGCGCTAAACAGCGGAAAGGTCTACGCCGCCGGATTGGACGTGGTGTCCTCCGAGCCCATCAAGGCCGACAATCCGCTTTTAAAGGCAAAGAACTGCATCATCACGCCCCACATTTCCTGGGCGCCGAAGGAAAGCCGCCAGAGGCTGATGGATACGGCCGTGGAAAACCTGAAGGCGTTCCTCGACGGCAAGCCCATCAATGTTGTGAACATGTAGCGCGAAGTTTTCTCTGCCGGCATAAAGAGAGGCCGTCTCTTTGATGATTTAATCATTTTGAGACAGCCCTCTTTTTATTTATAAGAGTAGGAAGATTAATGAAAAGATTCGTAGTAGTAATTTGTATTTGATTATATTTTACCCTTTATTGCAGGATACAAACTACGGAATACCTCGTATTTTTTCCGGTAGGCCAAAGCCTTTTCCGGATCGGGCAAGACGGTTTCCTTCACCTTTACGATAGCCTTCGCCGCATCCTCCACCGAGGCGTATTCGCCGCAGGCCACGGCCGCGAGAATGGCGCCGCCCAGGGCCGGCCCCTCTTCCGTTTCAAGTATCTCAATCTCGACGTCCAGGATATTGGCGAGGATTTCCCGCCAGATGGGGCTCTTTGCCCCGCCTCCGCAGAGCGTCGTCTTTTTAATGTCAATGCCGAGGGATTTTGCGATTTCCATGGAATCCTTCAGCGCAAAGGAAACGCCTTCCAGGACGGCCTCGACCATCTGCGCCCTGGTGGTATCCAGGGAAAGTCCCAGAAACGCTCCCCTGACATTGGGATCATTGTGGGGGGTGCGCTCACCCATCAGGTAGGGCAGGAAATAGACTGGATTGTCGCCCGTACCTTTGATTTCCTGCTGCTCCGCACGGTAATCATTGGTTTTCAGGATATCCTCCAGCCACCATTTCAGACAGGAGGCTGCGCTGAGCATGCAGCCCATCAGGTGGTACCTGCCGTTGGCATGGCCGAAGGCGTGAATTGCATGGTTTTCCCCTATGGTAAAGTCGTCGCAGGCGATGAATACGGTGCCTGAAGTTCCGATGGATATATTGCAGCTTCCGTTTTCAACCGTTCCGGTGCCGACGGCTGCCGCCGCGTTATCTCCGGCGCCCGCCACCACTACGACGGCCCCGGACAGTCCCAGGGATTCCTGAATCTCTTTTTTCAAATAGCCAGCTATCTCATAGCTTTCGCGGATCTCGGGCAGCATTTCCTCGTCGATACCGCAGATTTTCAGCATTTCCTCAGACCACATGCGGTTTTTCACGTCCAGAAGCAGCATTCCGGAAGCGTCGGAGACATCGGTGGTAAAGGCTCCGGTCAGCTTGTAGACCAGGTAGTCCTTCGGCAGCATGATCTTTCTGATGGCCTTGAATTTCTCCGGTTCGTTTTTCTGCATCCACAGGATTTTCGGCGCGGTAAAACCTGCAAACGCAATATTGCCCGTACAATCGGACAGCTTTTCCGTCCCGATGACCGTGTTCAGATACACGGTCTCCTGTTCCGTCCTTCCGTCGTTCCAAAGGATGGCCGGGCGGATGACATTGTCGTGTTCATCCAGGGCCACCAGCCCATGCATCTGCCCGCCGATGCCGATTCCCCTGATTTGGCTTTTATCGGCGGGTTCCGTTTCAAGGAGTTCCGCCAAACCCGCAAGGGACTGTCGGAGCCAATCCTCAGGATTCTGCTCCGACCAGCCCGGTTTCGGGTAGCTGACGGGGTAGTCTTTTGATACGGAGGACAGTATCTTCCCGTCGCTTTGCATGAGGAGTAATTTAACGGAGGATGTTCCCAAATCAATTCCTATGTACTGCATGATTCCCTTCCCTCTAAACAAATAAAATTACGGCACGTCCCGCCGGAAACCGACGCCGGGCTGTACGCTTTCCTGTTTAAAGATTGCTGTAACCGAACATCAGCGTGTTGAGGATGGCTTCCAGCTTTTCCTGTCGGCCGCTGTCCGGAAGGTCCGGCGCGCCGAGGACCTCCGCATAGGCGGCCAGCTTTTCCAACGTGGCCTTTCTTCCGACGATATCGGCTCCGACACCGCTTTCATAACTACTGTACCTTTCTTTTACGAAGGCGTCAATCCTGCCGTCTTCAATAATTTTTGCGGCGTTCAAAAGCCCCAGCGCGAAGGCGTCCATTCCCAGGATGTATCCGAGGAACATATCTTCTTCAGTGTAGCTTGCCCGCCGGTTCTTCGCGTCGAAGTTCAGCCCGCCCGTGAGTCCTCCGGCTTTCAGCACCTCGTACATGCACAGGGTAGTTTCGTAGACATTGGAAGGGAAATGGTCCGTATCCCAGCCCAGAAGCGGGTCTCCCTGGTTTATGTCGATGGAGCCGAGCATTCCGTTGATGGCGGCCACCCTGAGTTCGTGCTGGAAGGTGTGCCCAGCGAGGTTTGCGTGATTAGCCTCGATATTCAGCTTGAAGTCCTTATCCAGTCCGTATTTTCTCAGAAACTCGATGGAGGTCGCCGCGTCGTAATCATATTGGTGCTTCGTGGGCTCCTTCGGTTTCGGTTCTATATAGAAATCCCCTTTGAATCCGATTTTTCTCCCGTATTCCACCGCCATTGCCATTAAGTATGCAATATTGTCCTGCTCAAACTTCATATCGGTATTGAGAAGGGTCTCGTAGCCTTCCCTGCCGCCCCAGAAGACATACCCTTTCCCTCCGAATTTGACGGTCAGGTCCAGCGCTTTTTTAACCTGGGCGGCGGCAAAACAAAACACGTCGGCGGAATTCGAACTGGCCGCGCCGTTCATATACCGGGGATTGTTGAACAGGTTGGCGGTTCCCCACAGGCATTTGATGTTTGTCTTCTCCATTTTCTCGAGTATGTACTCGGCGATCTCGTCGAGTCTCCGGTTTGTTTCCTTTATATCGTCCGCCTCAGGTACCAGATCCAGATCGTGGAAACAAAAATACTCGATTCCCAGCTTTTCCATCATCTCAAAGCCTGCGTCCGCTTTGGCTTTTGCATGTTCCATCGTTTTCTTTTCCGCGGCTCCGAAGGCTTTTACCGCGGTATCGTCTCCGAAGATATCCTTGAGTCCGTTGCTCAGATTATGCCACCATGCCATGGCAAAAGGCAGATGCTCCTTCATCTTTTTCCCGAGAACGGTCCGTTCCGGATCATAAAATTTGAACGCAAAATCGTTTTTGCTCCCCGGCCCTTCGTACCGGATTTTCTTAATCTTGAAATATTCAGCCATGATTATCCCTTTCTTTTCTACGCTTAATCTATGATTTTACTTTTCTCTTGGTTATTACATCGAGGGCTACCGCGGCAACGACAATAAACCCTTTGACAGCCTTTTGCCAGTTGGCGTCGACTCCCAGGATCGACATGCCGTTGTTCATGATGCCCATGAAGATCGCGCCGATTACGGCTCCTCCCACGGTTCCGACCCCGCCGTAAGCTGACGCTCCGCCGATGAAGCAGGCACCGATGGCATCCAGTTCATACATGTCGCCGAGGCTCGGCGCGGAGGAATTGAATCTGGCGATGCAGACCAGCGCGGCGATGGCGCACAGGAAGCCCATATTGGTATAGGCGAAGAACAGCATCTTCTTCGTGTTGATGCCGGACAGCCTCGCCGCTTTCGCGTTTCCGCCCATTGCGTAAAGATATCTGCCTGGCACCGTGTTTCTTGTGAAATAAGAGTACGCCAGCACCACTATGGCTACAAGGATCAGCACCACCGGATATCCTTTGTAGTTGCCCAGCAGGTAAGCGAAGTACATGATGGCTGCGCTGATGACGGCAAGTTTTGTCAGAAGCACGGACAGGCTCCCTACCGTATAGCCTTTCTTGATTTTTTTCGCTCTTCCCGTGACGGATATCACAACGACGGCAATGCATATGATGGCTGCGACAACGAGCGTTACCGCAAGCAGGAACGCATTGTTGTCGGTTTTAGGAAGAAAGCTGGTGAAGTATCGCAGGTATTCGGGGGGATAGGGCGCCAGGGTCATTCCGTTCAGAATAACCTGCGCTATGCCCCGCCATAGCAGCATTCCTCCCAGGGTAACAATAAACGGTGGTATCCCTATGTAAGCAATGCAGTACGCCTGGATAGCACCGATTCCGGTTCCGACGAGAATGCAGGTTATGATGGTCAGATAAACGTTCATATGCATATTGATTATCATTGTTCCCGCAACGGCTCCTACAAGAGCCACTACAGCGCCGACGGAAAGGTCGATGTTTCCTCCGGTCAGAATGCAAAGCAGCATACCTGTGGCAAGAATCACGACATAGCTGTTCTGGGCGATAATATTTGATACGTTCTGTGGTTTCAGGAAAGAACCCTTGCCGGCTGCGACGATCAGGATCTGAAACAGGATGACTGCTACGATCAATGCAATCAGCATGGTGTTCTCTTTGAGGAAGCTCTTAACTCTTTGCATCTCATATTCTCCATTCAAATCGACTTGTTCTGAAGAACGATACCCCGCCGCTTAAGAAACCGCGGTCCGCCGCTCTTTCTCCATGTTTTCCCGCATTATGCATGACATGATCACTTCCTGGCTGGCTTCCTCCCGGTTGAATTCGGCGATGATACGGCCTTCATGCATCACATAAATGCGGTCGCTCATTCCCAGTACCTCCGTAAGCTCGGAACTGATCAGCACGACGGATTTCCCTTCGGCAACCAGCCGGTTAATGATCTGATAAATTTCATATTTCGCACCCACATCAATCCCTCTTGTGGGTTCATCAAGGATCATGATCTCCGGATCCGCAAACATCCATTTGCCCAGCAGCACCTTCTGCTGGTTCCCTCCGGAAAGGTTTTCCACATTCTGCATTACGGTGGGCGTTTTGGTGTTAAGTTTTTCAACATATTCCTTCGCAGCCAGAATTTCCTTGTCCTTGTCTATGATCTTGCGGTTGCTGACTTTATCCATGTTCGCCAGGGAATTGTTGACGAAGATGGGATTGGAAAGGATCAGTCCGTCACCTTTCCTGTCTTCCGTAACATAAGCCAGTTTTGCGTCTATGGCTTGCTTCACGTTGTTCAGCTTCACTTCTTGCCCGTGGATTTTAATCGTTCCGCTGATTTTGGCGCCGTAGCTTTTTCCGAAAATGCTCATGGCCAGCTCCGTCCTTCCGGCGCCCATGAGCCCGCAAATTCCGACGACCTCGCCGCGCCTTACGTTGAAGGTTACGTTGTCGCAGACCTTTCGCTCCGAAAAAATTGGATGATATACCGTCCAGTTGTTGACCTCCAATGTGATCTCCCCGATGCGAGATTTTCTTTTCGGATACCGATCCGTGATCTCTCTCCCCACCATGCCCTTTACAATACGGTTTTCCGTTATTTCGTCTCTCCCTTTTACCAGGGTCTCAATGGTGGCCCCGTCCCTGAGGATGGTGATTTTATCCGCCACATAAGCGATCTCGTTCAGCTTATGGGAAATCATGATGGAGGTAAGCCCCTTTTTCTTGAATTCCAGCAGCAGATCCAGCAGATGCTTGCTGTCGTTCTCGTTCAGGGATGCGGTGGGCTCATCCAAAATCAAAAGCCTTACGTTTTTGCCGAGGGCTTTTGCGATTTCCACCATCTGCTGCTTCCCGACGCCAATATCCTTGACCAGGGTCTGGCTGCTTTCCTTAAGGCCTACGGTACGGAGCAGTTCGTCGGCCCTTGCATAGGTTTTATCCCAGTCGATGGCGTATTTTTTCCCGTTTTCGTTGCCGAGGAACATGTTTTCGGCAATGGTAAGATAGGGAACAAGCGCCAGCTCCTGGTGGATGATTACGATGCCCAGCTTCTCGCTATCCCTTATGTTGCTGAATCTGCAGGGCACGCCGTCATAGATGATCTCTCCTTCATAGCTTCCGTAAGGATGGACTCCGCTGAGAATGTTCATGAGGGTAGACTTTCCCGCTCCGTTTTCTCCGACCAGCGCGTGAATTTCTCCCTCTTCCACTTCAAGATTGACGTTGTCCAACGCCTTGACTCCCGGGAAGGTCTTGGTTATATTCTTCATTTCCAGTAATAGTTTTGCCACGGAAAATCCTCCACGTTCACATTTGATCCAAATCGATTTGCTCTGTAGGAAAAGCCGTTTGCGGTTTGCGGGAACCGAACGCGCGCACGGCTTCAAGCGTTAAATTATAAAATGGCAGGCGGCTTTGAAGCCGCCCGCCAAAGCCTGCTGATATCTTTCTTACTGGATATCGGCTTCTGTGTAGTAGCCGCTGTCGATAAGCAGTTCTTTGTAGTTGTCCTTGGTGCAGACAACCGGAGCGCAAAGGTAGGAAGGTACGATGCCAAGGCCGTTGTCGTAGGTTTCCGTATCGTTGATTTCGGGTTCGCCGCCCTTCACGATGGCTTCAACCATTTCAACGACTTTCCCCGCAAGAGTACGGGTATCCTTGAATACGGACATGCTCTGGTAGCCGGCGATCATATTCTTGACATTGGCTTTGTCGCAGTCCTGGCCGGTGATGATCGGCATATCCTCGGCGGTGTAACCCACGGAAAGCAGCGCATTGGTTACGCCAAGAGCGGTGGAATCGTTGTTGCATACGACTGCGTGGAGCTTAACTCCCTTGGGGCTGTAACCGACGGAGGTGATCAGGTTCTCCATTCTGGTCTGGGCGTTCTCCGCTTTCCAATCCTGTGTGGAGACCTGAGCCTGGGTGGTCTGCCCGGAGAGAACTTTCAGCTTTCCGCTGTCTATGTACGGCTGCAGTACGCTCATGGAGCCGCCGAAGAAGAACGTCGCATTGTTGTCGGCGGGATCACCGGTGAAGAGTTCGATGTTGAAGGGACCTTCCGCATTATCGAGATCCAACGCTTCTTTCACGTATTCTCCCTGCATGACGCCCACCAGGAAATTGTCGAAGGTTGCATAGTAAGAAACTGCGTCGCTGTTCATGATAAGTCTGTCATAAGCAATGACCGGGATTCCCGCTTCTTTGGCGGGCTTCAAGACTTCTGTCAGAGAGGATCCGTCGATGGCTGCGATTACAAGCACTTTGCAGCCTTGTGTGATCATGTTTTCAATCTGTGCCACCTGAGTCGGGATGTCGTTGTCTCCGCCGTACTGGAGGTCAACCGCATAGCCTGCCGCTTCCAGCTTCTGCTTTAAGTAAGTGCCGTCTTCGTTCCAGCGCTGTAAGCTCTGTGTCGGCATGCTTACTCCGATGGTAATGACTTCGTCAGCGGATTCATCCCCGCCGCCCGTGTCGGTTTGGCCGCCGCAGGCCGCCATTGAAAACACAAGGGCCAGCACCATTAATAAGGCAAACAGTTTTTTCATCTTTTCTCCCTTCTTTCTGAACAGTTTATTAAATAACTTTTGAAAAACTATTTTCGAAAAGTCTATTTAATAATATCACCCGAAAAAGTTCATTGTCAACATGCTATTTTTAATGTCAATCTGCATTTTTTTAACATTAAAGTTTTTTATTAACCGATGCTGCAGAATGTGTCTCACAGAGGAACATTTTGGAACAACCATTTAGGGACTTGGCGAAGGGAATGGATGAAAAGAGAGGCGGAAATCGTTGGAGATGCCCCGACAGGCGCCGCAATTAAAACGGCGCGCCGCCAATAAAGCGACGCGCCGGATTACTACAGCGTCCTGACGAATTCGTCCACAAAGTGCAGCGCCGTTCCGATGGCGGAGCCGTTGGACGTATGATTGCTCAAATGCAGGAAATCCGCGTTGCTGTCAAAGACGGCGATCTTACAGATTCTCTCCTTGACCTCCTCAAAATAGTCGCCGATATACCGCGCCAGCGTTCCTCCGAGGATCACGTCGCAGTCCATGATCGTGCGGATATTGTTGATCCCCATGCATAAATAGGTAAGGTACTCCTCCCAGATCTTCCGGCAGGAAGCATTTCCTTTTTTCAGCTTTTCAAAAAAGGCGTCCACGCTGCGATCTTTTCCGTATGCCAGAACCGAAGTGGAAATATAGGCTTCCAGGCATCCCCGCCGGCCGCAGGCGCATGATTTTCCTCCGTTGACCACCGTCATGTGCCCGAACTCCGCGCCCCGGTTGTTCACCCCGGCGTATTGCACGCCGTTATGCACAAACGCGCCGCCCACGCCTTCGGATACGCTAAGAAACGCAAGCGTCTCCAGATCGTTCCGGCTGTGCATCTCCGCAAAGCCGCCCGCGTTTGCGTCGTTTTCCGTAAACGTCCGGTAGGTGATATATTTGGTCAGATTATCGATGGGAACATGCCTTACATGCAACGTCGGCGCGTTGATGATGTGCGTTTTATCCTCGCTGAGCACGCCGGGAACGGAGATCCCCACGCCGAGAATAATTTCCGGATTGATCTCCTTTGCCTTTATATAATTATCGATTGCCTCCGCCACAAATTTCCCATAGCTGTCGCTGACCTCAAATTTGCGGACAAGCCGTTCGCTGGGTCGGGGGGTTCCTTTCAGGTCAATGGCAAGGATATTGATATGCGACATTTTGATTTCCACTCCGATGACCATTCTGGCCTCCGGGATGATGGAAATCTTTTTCGCTTTCCTGCCTCCGCTGGACTCGAACTTGCCGGAATAGCGCAATAGCCCCATGCGGAAAAGCTCCGTCAGATTCTGGCTGACGGTGGGCAGGCTGAGGCCAAGGTCAATAACGAGATCCTGTTTCGACGTATTTTCGTTTTCATAGATATACCGGTACACTTTGTTCCGGTTGATCCGCTTCAAATCCGTTGTTGTCGCTGTTGTTCGTCTCATTTCTGTGTATCTCTCCTGGTCGATCTTATTTAAGTCTTGTTCGCCGCGTCAATCCGCGCGCGCTTCGCCGGAAGGATCCCGATATCGAAGGGTGTCGAAATATGACGGGCAATAAAAACAGTTTTATAAAATACTTTTGCAAAATTATAACTAATTATAATGCAGGTCCTTCCACATTACAAGAGATTATTCTCTCCGGACTGGCAAATTATGTTTTTGTCTTTCCGCCATCCGTGATAAAATAAAATGGCAGTTGCTGTTGTATTGAACCGGGTCAGCCCCGGAAAGAATAAGAAATAAATGTAAATACGGTACGGAGGAACGAGATGGCCTTTGGTTTTTTTAAGAAAAACGAAACGGCGGATATCATCTTCATGGGGGGAAAGATCTTTACCCTGAATTATGATTTCCCCGAGGTAGAGGCGGTGGCATGCAGGGACGGCATCATCCTGGACATCGGAGATTATGAGGATCTGGCCGTTCTGGAAGGCAAAAATACCGAGATTGTGGACCTGGAAGGCGGCGTGATGCTTCCCGGATACATCGACACCTGCGGGTATCCGGCTTTGCGCGCAATGAAAAAATTCTGTCTTTTCCTCAAGGAGGGCGGCCCGGACGATATCGCGGACCAGATTTCCGCATACGCGGCCGCGAATCCCGATGCCGGCGTCATATTCGCCTACGGTTATGACGACAATGTCATGAAGGGCATGGAAGGGGAATCGTCGCGGGCGATGCTTGACAAGGCCTGCGGAGACCGGCCTGTCGTCGCGCTTTCGGAGAGCGGCTTTCACTGTCTGATCAATTCCGCGGCGCTGGAAATCGTTAAGGCCGCGGCGGAAGAGGACGAGGTGCAGGCCGTTACGATTCCTTATCTTCTCGGCGTTCTGGAGCCCGTGGACCTTGAGGCTGCAACCGGCGCCGCGCTTCGCCAGATGGGAAGATATTGTGAAAGAGGCTTTACGTCGGTATTTGACTGCGGAGCCCCCGATTTTTTCACCTCCTCCTTTCAAAATCTCCTGGTGCATATCTATCAGGAGAACATGCTGAAGCAAAAGTATTACGGGTCCCTGCTCATCAGCCGAAGCGCCCTCCCTGCGGCGGTCGTGCAAAGGCTCTCTCAGCTTCGGACCAACTGCGCCGAACTCAACGGCTACATCAATTTTAAAACCCTGTCGCTGACTGTGGAAAGCGACGGGGAAAACCTGACCATACCCGGCGAGGTGCTGAAGGAACTCGCCGTGGAATCCAGCGATAAAGGGCTTGACGTCCATATCGAAGCCCGCGGCGAGGACGCCGTGACGGCAGCCTTCGAGGCCCTGGCCGCGGCAAGGTCGGCAGGGTACAAAAAGAACGCGCTGACCCTGGTTCACAGCCCGGACTCCGAGGCTGAGGAATTGTCCGATAACTGTTACCATCTGGGCATCACGGAAATTGTCCGGACGTCCGGTTCGAATGATACGGCTGTTCCGGATGATGAATGGCTCTGCATCGCAAATGCGAAGACCATCGAGGAGGCCGTGGACCTGCTGACGGTGGACGCCGCGGCGCAGCTTGGAATCAGCGGCGGCTACGGCACGATCGAGAGAGGCAAGCATGCGGACTTTGTGATCTTTGATGAAAATCCTTTTGAAGCAAAGAGTCTGGAAGAATTTAAGAAACTGAAGGCCGCCATGACCGTACTCGACGGCGTTGTCGTCTACGACGCCAAAGAGGACGATCCCGCAACCTGGTCCCTGACACCGGATGAAATAGAGGAATAACGCCTGATTTAATTTGGTCACCTTTCTCCCGTCTTTATCAGACGGGAGTATCATGTGAACATGCGTAAATAAGCCATTGCCCCTATTATTACACGGGCGCAATGGCTTAATGATTTTGCTTTTATTCTTCTACATAGCTTATGCTTGTGTCGATACTGATTGTTTTAGTCACACCATCCCAGGTTACGCCGATATCAAAGACCTTGGCGATATCCCTTAGTTTGAAGTAGTTGTTGCCGTTGATGTTGTAAGCCGTCAGGCTAATTTCCCCGCTGTCTTTATAAATCTTCGAGGCGGTCGGGGTTGCAGCTTTGGCTTTGCCGTCACCCTTAGCCAACTCGCCGCCTACCGGGGTGTAAGGTTTGTTTGATATCAGGTTGATTGCATTGTTTGCTCCGTCCCAGGCAACTTCAAAGTTCTTCTCTGTATTGTTTACAGCCTGTGCGAAATCCCTCAGCTTGAAATAGTTGTTGCCGTTGATATTATACGCTTCGAACTCAACAGCTTTGCCGTTTACCAATACCTTGGAAGTTGTCGGGTTGGCATTTGTCTTTCCGGAAACTTCCGGAACCGAAGTTGCAGACGGAGTACTGCCTATGTGTACGCAGAAAAGTCCTGCCGAACTGGAAGAAACAAGTCCATCATCTGTAACAACAAACAGATATTTGCCCGGTGAGCTTAAGGTCGCGGCAGTGCCGTCGGCAAGCAGCCAATCCCCTTCCGGTTTTTCGGTATGAGGCCGTTTATTGTTATAATTATAGATGTATTCATCATAAGAATAGTATTTGGGCTCAAAGGTATTTTCCGCATCTCCCTTGCAGTAATAATAGAAAGCTCTCAATGCAGTCTTTGCCGTAACGACTACCGGGGCAGCATCTGCATAATATGTTGGAACGCCGCCATTATTGTTGTAATCCTCCAAAATATCCTTAATGGTTATCTCTTCATCGGAATCATGATCATAATCAACTGCCAAGTTAAGAGTATCGGCATTGTCAAAATACTCGGCCGCTTCTGTTTCACTTAATATCACATTTTTCTGTGAAGTGATGTTCGTCAGTTCAACCACAATGCTTCCTTTGATATCCTGGCTGCGATATCCTCCGTAAAAGGTTTCCGTTGTGGCTGCAAAAGCAGGTGCTGTGGTAAACACAAGCATAAAAATTAAGGCTAGTACAATGGATGAAAAACGCTTGCTCAATAGAATCCTCTCCTTTGTAGTGATATTATTTGTAGTCAATATCCTTAATCAAGACAAGTTCATTTGTCCTGATTACTGATACACAGTTGATGAGAAGCTCATAACAGTATATCGACACATTTCGACATTTTTTTAGCAATCTCTTTTTGATTTTTTATACCATTATCAAGTCATTCTTCTTTCAGCGGCGCGCAATTCTGCTCTTAAGCCTTAAGCAGGGTTGTTTCATCCCAGGCGCCTTAAATCGAAAGAATGATATCGTCCTTTCCGCAAATACTAAAAAAAGACGTTAGTTCAAATCAGTTTGCAAGACGCTTATGCTGCGAAACAACCATAGGCGGAAAGAATGAAGGAGGAATTCTATGTTTAAACATGAAAAGCAGTTGCTGAATCCTGTAAGGATCGAAAAAGTGAAACCCCAGTACGCGGTTTTATTGCAGGAGCAGCTTGGCGGCGCAAACGGCGAACTGAAGGCCGCGATGCAATATATCTCCCAGAGTTTCCGCGTAAAAGACCAGGAAATCAAGGATCTTTTCCTTGATATCGGCGCGGAAGAGCTGTCTCATATGGAAATGATAGCGACAACCATCAATATGCTGAACGGTCATGATGTGGATTATGAGTCCACCAGCGTGGGGGAAATCGAGACCCATGTGCTGAGCGGTCTTACTCCAGCTCTGCTTAACTCGTCCGGCTATTCCTGGACCGCGGATTATGTGAGCGTAACGGGAGACCTTGCGGCAGACCTGCTGTCCAATATCGCATCCGAGCAGAGAGCCAAGGTTGTCTACGAATATCTGTACCGGCAGATCAACGACAAGTATGTCAGGCAAACCATCGATTTTCTGCTCAACCGGGAGGAGGCCCACAACGCGCTGTTCCGCGAGGCCTTCAACAAGATTCAGGATACCGGGTCAAACAGGGATTTCGGCGTGACGCAGGATTCCAAGCTGTATTTTAATTTGTCGACTCCGTCGTCAAGCAGATCCATGAGAGATAACATGAACGTCACCCCGCCCAGCTTTAATTAGATTTGATTCAATCGACGTTACAAAGCATGTACTCATAAGCGCAAGTTTAAAAATGTGTCCGGATCAATCTAAACAGAAAAATCCCGGCGGTTTACGAAACGACAGCTCCGTCGGGATTTTTATTTTAACGATCCTCTGTTCATCTTAATAGCTTAGCTCTATTTGCCTTAACATCCTATGCTCTGTTTGTCTCAGCAGCTTACGATCGGTTCGCCCTATCGCTTACGCTGTGTTCCCGGGCGCGGTAAATGACTTTGCCGTCGATAATCGTAAACAGCGCCTTTGTGAAAACCTCCATGGGATTGCCGTTAAAGATCGCGATATCGGCGTCTTTGCCCTCTTCGAGGCTTCCTACGCGGTGGGCCACGCCGCAGATTTCTGCCGGGTTGATGGTGATCGCTTTCAGGCCTTCTTCAATTCCCAGCCCCTCCTTGGCGGCAAAACCGGCGCAGATCGGCAGATATTGGATTCTCGAGACCGGATGATCCGTGCAGATCGCGACCTTGACCCCGTGCCGGTGCAGAATCCCGGGAGTCTTGAAATCCATGTTCTGAACCTCGATCTTGTTTCGCGAGGAGAGAGTCGGCCCGATGATCGCGGGAAAGCCGGAAGCCTTTATCTCTTCCGCGATCAGATGTCCTTCCGTACAATGATCCAGCGTCATGTTCAGATCGAATTCCTTCGCGATGCGAATGGCGGTCAGGATGTCGTCGGCCCTGTGAACATGAGCTTTCAGGGGGATTTCCTTTCTTAAGACGGGAAGCCAGCATTCTTTTTTAAAATCGAAATCATGCTCTTCCCCCTTCGATTCCGCGGATTCCTTCTGCCGCCGGTAGTCTCTTGCCTGGTACAGTTCGTCCCGGAGCAGGGCGGCGATGCTCATCCTGGTGGTGGGCATCTGGCCCAGTTCATTGTAATTGCTCTTCGGGTTTTCCCCGAAGGCTACCTTCATCGCGGCGGGGGCAAGGACCACCATATCGTCGACGCACCGGCCTCCGGCTTTGATAAACGCGAACTGCCCGCCGACGACGTTGGAGCTGCCCGGACCCACCATCATGGAGGTTATGCCTGCGCTGATGGCGTTATGAAACGCGGAATCCATGGGGTTAATTGCGTCAAGTCCCCGGATGTAAGGCGTCACGGGGTCCTTCATTTCATTGCAGTCGTCCCCTTCAAGACCCTTTTTTTCCTCGGTGATGCCGATATGGCAATGGGCTTCGATCAAGCCCGGCATGACCCAGCCGCCCTCGGCGTCGATGATTTCGGAAAGCGCCTCCTGTCCGATTTCGATCTCATGGCCGATCTTTTCTATTTTCCCGTCCTTTACCAGAAGGCAGCCCCGCTCATATACCTTTCCTGCCATCGTAAGGATTTTGCCGTTTTTTATCAAGATCATACGATTCCATTTTCCTCTTAATATTTGAATAATTATATTGGCTAAATTTATATTATGGGGCAAGCGGCAGGGAATATTTAATCCAAAAAAAGGGTTTTCTGAAACAGCTTTCGAAAAGAAATCGAAATGAAAATATATAAAAAAACAAGGCAAACGTAGAAAACAAATAGAAAAAACATGAAGCGGTTTTGACCTTTTAACCGCTTCATGCTTTTCCTGTTGAATAATAACTTTATTGAATGAACGGTTCAATAAATCCCGTGTTATCGGTTGTTATTATTCTGGCTGTTTCTCAGGTCTTTGTTGCGGGCGTTCTGAGTATTGCGCAGATCGACGTCCTGGGCATTACGCAGGTTTTCCTGGGTATTTCTCAAATTTTTGTTGTCCTGGGCGTTACGCATATCCTTCCTTTGAGAATTATCAAAGTTGCCTCTGTTGTCCATTGTTTTCACCTCCGACATTAGTATCTGCAGTGAAAATTAATTTATTCAGAGCGGTTTCAAATATTTTCTAGTTTGTTTTCTGCATTTTGCTGAAAAATCAGTATTCATAAAATTTTTATATCTAGAGATTTTCGCCGATTTATCTTTTTCATTTTCGGAAAGACTATTATGAGATCGAAAAATTTGCCGTTTAATTGTAATCATCCCCGGAAACGGGGGGAGAAATGAAGAAGCGAAGGAGGCAAAACATGGCCGAGAACCGATACAAGGAGTTTCACAGGCAGATCCCCGTGGAAAACCACAGCACCGCAGCCTGGGCAAACATTGAGCGACAGGATGACCTGTCCGGAGTAAATTACCCCGACGAGCTGCAGGTGATCAACGCAAAGGAATATGTCGATGAAAATGAAAAATGAAAAAGGCGCTAAGGCAGCGCCTTTTTCTCCGGCTTTTCCGGCTGTCCGGGCTGTTCCGGCAGCCGCATGTTTTCTTATTTTTCCGTGCCGCAGCAGGCTGCGAGTTTCTCTCCATGTCGCAGATCAAAAGATCTCCTGTTCTGACAGCAGCCTTCTCCTTCTGTTCCTGAAGACCGCGTCCTGCCTGCTTTGTTCGAAGAGCGCCTCCGCTCTTTCCGGAAATACGTTCATAAGCTGGGCGTACCGGATCTCTCCCCGCAGGAATTCCTTGTAATCTCCGGTGGGCTCCGCGGAATCGATAATGAGCGGATTCTTCCCTTCCTTCCTCAGGTCCGGATTGTACCGGTAAAGCTGCCAGTACCCGGCCTCCACCGCCCTCTTTTCCTCTGCCAGGCTGGTTCCCATGCCGGTTTTAATGCCATGGCTCACGCAGGGAGCATAGGCGATGATAAGGGACGGCCCGCGGTACCGCTCCGCTTCGACCATAGCCTTGATGGTCTGGTTCAGGTCCGCCCCCATGGCGATCTGGGCGACGTAAACGTTGCCGTAGGTCATGGCCATCAGACCAAGGTCTTTCTTTTTGGATCCCTTGCCGGCGGCGGCCAGCTTTGCGACGGCACCGGCGGGAGTGGATTTGGAGGCTTGGCCTCCCGTATTGGAATAGATTTCCGTATCCATGACAAACAGGTTGATGTCTTCTCCCGACGCGATCACGTGGTCCAGCCCGCCGTAGCCGATGTCGTAGGCCCAGCCGTCTCCGCCGATGGCCCAGACGGACGGCTTAACAAGATAATCCCTCAGCCTCAGGACTTCCGCCAGCAGCGAGTTGTTTTCCATTTCATGCTCGCATTCCAGAATTAACTTTGCCGCTTTTTCCGACGCCTCTCCGTCTTCCATATGCTCTATCCAGTCTTGAAGGCTTTCCTTGAGATAAACGGAAATATCCGTCTCCAGCGCCTGCCGCATCAGCTCCGCAATTTTTTTCCTGATCTGTCCGGATCCCAGCGCGAGGCCGTAGCCGAATTCCGCCGCATCTTCAAAGAGCGGATTGATCCAGGCGGGTCCCCTTCCCTCTTCATCGGTGGAATAGGCGATGGACGGTGCATAGGCACCCCAGATTGAGGAGCAGCCCGTCGCATTGGAAATGATCATCCTCCTGCCGAACAGCTGCGTCAATAGGCGGATATACGGGGTTTCCCCGCAGCCTGGACACGCGCCGTTGAATTCCAGCAGCGGCCGCACAAACTGGCTTCCGATCACGGTTTTCTTATCCGCCAGCTCGCTTTTGTCGGTGACGGTCATGGCGAATTCCCAGTTTTCCGACTCCATTTCGATTTCCTGATCGGCAGGCCGCATGATCAAGGCTTTCCCTTTTGCCGGGCAAATGTCCGCGCAGTTTCCGCAGCCGGTGCAGTCCAGGGGTGAAACCTGAATGCGGTACTGAAGATCCCCAAGGCCTTTGGCGGCGGCTTTCTTTGTCTGAAACGAATCCGGCTTTCTAGCCATTTCTTCGTCGTTCAGAAGGAACGCGCGGATGGTGGCATGCGGGCAGATATAAACGCATCGGCCGCATTGGATGCACTTTTCGATCTGCCACTGGGGCACCATGGGAGCAATGCCTCTCTTTTCATAAGCCGTCGTCCCAAGCGGATAGGTGCCGTCCTCCATGCCGGCAAAAGCGCTGACCGGCAGCTCGTCCCCTTCGTGTCTCGCCATCGGATATTGCAGCCTCTTTACGAAATCCGGCACATCGCTGTCGTCGCTGGCATCATCCTTTTCCTCCGCATCGTTCCAGGATGCGGGAATCTCTATCTTCTTCAAGGCCGCGATGGCATGGTCCACGGCATCCGTATTTTTCTTTACGATATCCCGCCCCTTTTTCCCATACATCTTCTCGATGGATTCTTTCAGGTACGCGATTGCCTCCTCTACGGGAAGGATTTTCGTAAGGTTGAAAAATACCGCCTGCATAATCATGTTGATCCGGTTTCCGAGGCCGAGCTCCGCGGCGATTTTCATGGCGTCTATGATATAAAAGTTGATTTTATTTTTGGCAAGATACCTGCGGATGGCGGCGGGTATCCGATCCTCCAGTTCCTCCGGCGACCAGGTACAGTTAAGGACGAAGGTTCCGTTTTCCTTCAGGCCTTTCAGCAGGTCGTACTGGTACAGGAACGACTGATTGTGGCAGGCGATATAATCCGCGCTGTAAACCAGATAGGGAGAACGAATCGGATGTTTTACGAAACGCAGGTGGGAGACCGTCGTGCCTCCCGATTTTTTGCTGTCATAGGAAAAATAGGCCTGAACCTTAAGCTCCGTTTTGTCGCCGATGATTTTCGCGGCGGCCTTGTTGGCCCCCACGGTGCCGTCGGAGCCCAGTCCGTAAATCTTGCAGCTCACGGTGCCCGGGGGAACGGTATCCACCACGTCCCCTTCGGGCAGGGAGGTGTTGGTCACGTCGTCGACAATTCCTATGGTGAACCGGTCCTTGGGATGCTTTTCCTTTAAATTATTGAATACGGAAATGATCTGGGAAGGCCGGGTGTCCTTGGAGGAAAGCCCGTATCTCCCGCCGACTATGAGGACCGATTCGAAATCGTTGCTTTCATTGTCATTGGGATTGAAGGTCCTGATATAGTCATGATTGCTTTTCAACGCTTTGACCACATCCAGGTAGAGCGGCTCCCCGGGCGCCCCCGGCTCCTTTGTCCGGTCCAGCACGGCAATTCTTTTGACCGTTTTGGGCAGGGCCTGAATCAGATGCCGCTCAGAAAACGGCCGGTACAGGTGAACCTTGATCAGGCCCACCCTTTCGCCTTTGCCCATCAGGTAGTCGACGGTCTCGTGGATGGTATCGCAGGCGGAACCCATGGCGATAACGACGTATTCCGCGTCAGCGGCCCCGTAATAATCGAAAAGCCGGTAGCGCCTTCCCGTCAGGTCGCCAAGCCGGTCCATATATTCCTGCACGATGTCCGGAACCGCGTCAAAGAACGGATTGGCGCTTTCCCGCTGCTGAAAATAAATGTCGGGATTCTGGGTCGTACCCCTGGCCACGGGACGCTGCGGGTTCAGAGATCTTTTGCGGAACGCTTCCACCGCCTCGAAGTCGACCAGCTTATTGATGTCTTCATAAGAGACGACTTCTATTTTCTGATATTCGTGAGACGTCCGGAATCCGTCAAAGAAATGGATAAATGGGACTCTGGCCTTAATGGCGGAAAGATGGGCAACGCAGCCAAGGTCCATCACTTCCTGCACATTGGACGAGACCAGCATGGCCGCCCCGGTCTGGCGGCAGGCCATTACGTCCTGATGGTCCCCGAATATCGAGAGGGCATGGGTTGCTATGGCCCTGGCCGATACATGCAGCACTCCGGGCAGAAGTTCGCCAAC
>Ga0134099_1000633_pt1 | contig 39006 bp, 37 predicted proteins | sample 10_taG_2_FD_105482 | JGI IMG/M metagenome (GOLD analysis project Ga0134099, IMG submission 105482) | Switchgrass degrading microbial communities from high solid loading bioreactors in New Hampshire, USA - 10_41_5_180_A2 metaG | ecosystem: Engineered > Bioreactor > Semi-continuous > Anaerobic >...
AGTATAACTTCAATATGTACACCATCCTCTCTGGATGCTTAATTATACCATGATACAATGTAATATACAACGCCATACAACGAAAAAATCAAGAAAATTTGACAATAAAAACCGCTTGTTCTCGGCTTTTGTAAAGCTTTTGTTTCTTCTCAACTGTCGAACTCCCGTAGAGGACATAGATGACATTGAAGATTATGCTAAAAGCAAGGGCATAAAAAATATTTTAAAAACACTTGCTTTTTAAAAGCATAAGCTGTATAATTAATCATACGCGATAAACGCGTGAAAAAATTTATTAAATTAATTAAGCGAGGGGATTTATTCCATGTATGAAGACAAAGTATTAGTATGTAAGGATTGTGGCCGCGAGTTCGTATTTACGGCTGGCGAGCAAGAGTTCTATGCAGAAAGAGGTTTCCAGAACGAACCTGCTAGATGCAAAGAATGCAGAGATGCCAGAAAGGCCAGCAGAAGAGGCGGAATGTCGTCAAGGCAACCGCGTCAAATGTATGATGCAGTATGTGCAGCATGCGGCGCACCTACAAAGGTTCCTTTTGAACCAAGAAACGATAGACCAGTTTATTGCAGCGATTGTTATCAGGCTCGCAGATAGGATCCCCAAGCTTAATGGTTTCCATTTAAGACAAAGGGTTTAATATGGTCTACAAGGCCCCGTTTTTTAACGGGGCCTTTTTAATTTTTCTTATTTTGCACAACATACACATGGTTATCCACATCTATAAAGCCCAAAATAATAGTTATCAACAAAGTTATACACATTATCCACAGCTTTTATATACACAGCTTTAGAAAATTATGAACCAAAACTCCTTTCTTCCGTCTTATATTTCAGAAAGATGAATTACGGGAGGATATTCGATGGAAATACATCTTAAAGACGTGACTAAGGTATATCGCAGGGGGGCAAAGGCATTGGACGGCGTGACGCTGGATATACAAAGCGGCGTATTCGGCCTGCTCGGGCCTAACGGGGCCGGCAAGAGCACCATGATGAAGATGATAGCCACGCTGGTAGTGCCTACATCGGGGCAGATAAGTGTGGATAATTATACGCTCCCGGCACAGCAAAACGAGGTGCGGCGCATGCTGGGATACCTGCCGCAGGAGTATGGCCTGTTCAACAACCTTACGGCATATGAGCTGATGGATTACATAGCCCTGATGAAGGGCATCGGAAACGACAAGCAACGCAGGGACGATATAAACCGTCTATTGGACTGGGTGGGCCTAAACGATGTGATACATCACCGCGTAGGCTCGTTCTCCGGCGGCATGAAGCAGCGGCTGGCCATAGCCCAGGCGCTGCTCGGCAGCCCCAGACTGCTGATACTGGATGAACCGACTGCCGGGCTGGATCCGGAGGAACGCCTGCGCTTCCGAAACCTGATAAACCGCATAAGCGTCGACCGCATCGTTATATTGTCCACTCACATCGTATCCGACGTAGCTGCCGGCTGCCAGCGCCTGGCTGTATTAAACCACGGGCGCATAATGCTGGAGGGCGAACTGGACGCGTTGAAGCGCTGTGCCGACGGTATAACGTGGGAAGCGCAGGCCGATCCGGGCATCGACACAGAGCATCTGCCCGGCGCTGTCATGGTATCGTCGCAGCGCAGAGACGGCAGCCTTTATCTGCGCTTTTTGGCCAAAGAGCCACCGATTTCCGGTGCGGTGCCGGCATCACCTGACCTCGAGGATGGCTATATGGCCCTTATATCTGGCATGAGAGCAGGTGCGGCGTCATGATAAAGCATATCGTTTCATATCAGTGGCTGCGCACGCGGCGCTGGTGGCTGTGCCCGGTTGTCATAGCCGTCTGTGCCCTTATGGGCATATTTTCAATTATGAGCGCGCAGTCACAGCAGGCCATGACCGGTATGGACTTTATATACGAATCCTCGACCTTTCTGACCGTAGCCATGTTCATAATATCGGCGGCAGCCGCCCTGGCTATAAACCGCGAGGCCGATGAGGACAGCGCTGACATACTGTGGGCGCTGCCAATAGACAATGCTTCGATGATATTCGGCAAATTTCTCGGCCTAATGCCGATGGTACTATTTGCTGCAGCGGCTTACTGGCTGCCGCATGCTGTGATGATAACGGCTAACTGGGCAGGCAGCGGGCTGTCGATATGGTACTTGGCTGGTGAGCTGGGCTTTGCGGCGCTAATGCAGGGTGCCGGCATGATATCGGCAGCGGCGGCTGGCGGTTTCCTCGGCCTCATACTGCGCGGCTTTTGGCTGTACGGCGCTGTAATAGCCTTATGGGTGGGCACATTTGCATCCACCATAACCAGCATATGGCCTTTGTACGAAAGCGCGCCGGAAGAACATATATACGGGATAATGTTTCGCCAGCTCATAGACTGGATATTAAACGGGCCTATGGTGATACCAAACCAGATGCCGAGGGATTTATACACTGCCGCCCTGTATCCGGGCATGCTTTGGCAGCGCGTGTTCTATATAGCGCTGGCGCTGTTTATCGCCGCGTTGGCCGCCGTATTGATACGAAGGCATAGGGCGGCCGGACGGGCGAGGATGGTTTCGCGCACAGCTTTGTCCGTCAGTCTGGTACTGGTAATATGCGCTGCGGCAGTCTTTTTCTATGAGCAGGGTTACGGATATAGAAAATACCGCGATGAAATGGCCTTTTACGATGAGTACTACGGCCACTTCTACAGCGATAAGCAGCCCTCGGCCAATGCGGTAGAGCTGCCTTCGGCGGATTATCTTGCCAAGATGCCTCTCTATATAGATAGCTATGACCTGGACGTGGACGTGACCAAGCCACCCGCGCTATCGGTAAAAGCCGGCCTCAACCTGCGCAATGTGGGCGGTGACACCATAGAAAACCCGCTCATCACGCTATGGCATGGCTTTGACGTCACATATACATCGGCTGATGGCAAAAAGCTGACCGCCAGGCGTGTCGGCGACGGCGTTTACTTGGAAGGATTATCCCTCAATGCCGGCGCATCGGCGCATATAGATATGGAATACACAGGCAGCGCCGAGTGGTGGGGCATATATTACTTACAGCCGCGGCTCAACGCCCTTGCCGATAAATACGGCTTCATGCTGCCGGCCGACTACGGCTGGTACCCGCTGACTACTCCATTGCCGCTTATGAAGGCCACTGATCTGGCCAGCTTTGAGAAAAACGGTTGGGGCGTATCACTGACAGGGGTAAGCCAGATAGTGCCTAGCAGCTTAATAAATGAGATGAGCGAAAAATCATCTGAAACAAGCGGCAATGTAGACCCATGGCGGCGCCAGTCCTATTTCACCGTAACGGTGCATAAGGACAATGCCTCGCCGGTTGTATCCAGCATAGGCGAGGCTCAGAATCCATGCGAGGAAGACGTGCGCATAGCGGGCAAGGGGCATTACCTGACGCTGGCATGCTGGCCGCTGGAGAGGGTAGACGTGGATGGCAGCGCTTTATACAGGCCGCTTGAATATAAAGGCGATGAGGGCAAATATCCAGTCACAGTCATGAACGACACATGGAAATGGTTTGGCATATCCGGCAGGAAGGCTGTGGGTGTAATAATGCCGCCATACAACGGCGATCGTTCCATGCCCGAGCTTATTGACAGCGACCAGGGTTTTTACATGGCGGCAAATGAAGCAATGGGCTACGAGCCGGATTTTTTCTACGGCGTGATGACGGACAGGGCAGAAAGCGGCGGTGCGGGCGAGTATATACTATCCGTCATATATCCGGAGTGGAGAGAGTGGAAATATAACGGCTCATATGACTTACAAGAGATGGAAGGTTACATAAAAGATGTAGACGGTTTTTCAATGTCGGATGCCGACAAAATAATGAAATGGTTTACGAGCCATGACGATGCCGCTGCCCAAGCCGTTTTGCACGAATTGTATATGAAGGCGCAAAAACAGCCGCTTAGCGCAGAGGATATAAAGGAGGCCTTCGGATCATGACAAAACGCATTCATGCCCAGGCCATACTACTAAAGCATGGCATCGCGGCGGCTGCGGCCTTTGGCCTGCTATGCACGGTTGTCCTGGCAAATTATGACTTGCTTTTCGGTGAACCAGCCGATGGAGGCGCCTTATACGCGATGGTCGAGCGGTTTTTGCCGCTCACCGCCGTTATTTTATCCTCCTCCATGTGGAGCGATGTCGAGGGCAGACGGCCCATGCTGTTTATGTCGCTGCCGTTTAACAGGGCGGAGGTGGTCTGCTACCGCATACTGTGGCCTGTCGCGGCGTTCATCGTCATAAGCGCGGCCGTCATAGCATATGCCGGCACATATGTGGTAAAATCAGATGTAAATGCATATGAGATGATAGCCTACAGCCTGCCAGTACCGCTGGTGCTTGCAGCTATAGCCTCCTTTGCTGCTGTGCTGGCCAAGAGCGCCATGGCCGGCCAAGGTGCGGCCTTTGCATGGTGGTTTGTGGATACGATGGCAGGCCGGCCAGTGATAAAGGAAATCTACCTTTTCGCTACCACAAACCCGCCCGATGGCTTCAATATAGTTGTAAACCGGTGGACGCTGGTGATTATATCGGCAGTGCTGGCAGCGGCCGCAGCGCTGCTGTACGGCAGCAATGAAAGACTGATAGGAGATGCGTAATGGATTTGAACGACGAACAGCTTGCGGCAGCAGCAAGTCGTGGCGACAAGGCTGCTATGGAAGTGCTTATATATAGATACCACAATAGTATATACAGGTATATATATCGCCTCACCGCTTCGGAAAGCTCAGCCCAGGACCTTGCGCAGGAGACCTTCCTGCACGCTATACAGGCCCTGCATGACGGCAAGCCGCCGCGCAGCTTCAGGCCATGGCTGTACACCATAGCGTCCAACCTGTGCCGCGATATGTGGAGGAGCGGCCGTTACCTGCACGAGGAAGCCTGCGATATAAGCGATATGGATGTGCCATGCGATAACGATGGCGCCATCGTCGATTTGCTAGAGCGGCAGCAATTGCGCAGGCGGGTCATAGAAGCCGTCACGTCGCTTCCCATGGATGTACGCCAGCCAGTGGTGCTGCATTTTTACGAGGATATGAAGGTAAAGGACATAGCCGCGGTCATGGACATACCCGAGGGTACGGTAAAATCCAGGCTGCACAGGGCCTATAAGCTGCTCAAGGGGCGTTTAAGCAATGATGAAGGGAGTGCTGGTGATGAGCGAGCGTGATAAAAATATCGAAAATGCCATATGCGACGATGCCGGGCTGAGCAAAAGCGAAGCGGCATATATAAAGGATTGCCTGAATGCATATACAGCACCCGGTCTGCCCGAGGGAAGCACTGCAAACCTGGCCGCCGCGATAGGTCAGCATATGGACGAGCTGTATAACGTTCCTCACAGGCGCGTGAGCATAGGTGATATATTGAGCGCGGTGGCCGCACAGATACGCTTTTACAACGCGTATATATGGATAGCAGCGTTGGTCATCCTGCTGGCAGGGGCCGTATGGACATACAATACAGGCACAGCAAGCGTAAATATAATGGTGGCCATGGTGCCGTGGCTGGGTAGTACCCTAACGCTGTACGCCATGTACCAGCGCAGAGGGGTATGGGGCGAGCTGGAGCGCATAAGCACAGTATCGTCGGAAGTGGCCGTCATGGGGCGCTGGGTTATAGCCATAGGCCTGGATGCCGCTGCGGCGCTAGCCGCTACGCTGCTATCGGTGGGCATGGGCTGGGAGAGCAGCTTTGCTGCCCTCACGCTGAGCTGGCTGATACCGCTTCTTGTATCGGCGGCGCTTTCGCTGGCCGTAACGCTGCGCTTCGGCATATCGGCAGCCCTCATAGCCTCCATAGCGGTGTGGTCTGTGCAGTTGGCTGCCGGGCAACGGCTCAAAGCATTTTATCTGATAGCCCCGCCTGGCGATTCATACTGGGCAGCCAGCCGGTGGGTAGGCCTCGTACTGGCCGCAGCCCTTACGGCATGGGCATGTTTCATGCTGCGCCGCGCCGATAGGGAGGATACGCCGTCATGCGAGTAGCGCTGGACGTACAAAAGGATAGCGCCGGATATTCTCATATGCACATAACGGCATGCTTCGGACCGGGCGTAACCGCCGTGATAGGCCCTAACGGCGCCGGCAAAACCACGCTGCTGCGCATGATGGCCGGGCTTATACTGCCCGACCGCGGCAGCTATACGGCGGACGGGCGCCAGTTTTACCGTTACCTGCCGGGCAGCGATGCCGTCGCCGGCATAGACCCTGTCAGCCGCATGGCGCTGGCAAAACAGCTCGGCTACGTGCCGCAGTCCGGTATAATGCACGTATCTATGAGGGTGAAAGACGCGTTGGAATACCTGGCCTGCATGCGCGGCAGGGCATCGCGCCGGCGCGTAGGCCAGATAATGAAGCAATGGCACCTTGAGGAGGCGGCGCACATTAGGCTGGCCAACCTCTCGCCCGGCCAGCGCCGCCGCTTTCTGGTGGCCCAGAGCCTTTTGACCGATCCGTCGCTGTGGCTGCTGGACGAGCCTACAGCCGGTCTGGCTCCCGAAGAGCGACAGGCTGTGCTCGGGGCCATAGCATCGCGTCCAAACTGCACTGCCGTCATAGCCACCCACATACTGGAGGACGCGGCTGCCATAGCCGACCGAGTGCTCATAATGCGTAGCGGCCGCATAATATGGCACGGCCAGCTGCAGGACATGTATGATGCAGCCGGTTGCCCATCATCGGCTGCCGCCACAGCGCTGGAGCAGGCGTATATAAACATAATGCACCGCAATAACCGATGAAATACTGAGAGGAAAATGAAATTATGAGGATTTTTGAAATCATGAATTTGGCCAAAGAGTACATAGTACTGGGTCTTGTGGGCCTGCTCATCGCGGCAGGCTTGTACTTTATAGGGTATTCCGTAATATACAAAAAACGCATGAAGGGCGAAAAAACGATAACCAAAAGGACGGCTGTTCTATCGGGAATCCTGTTATTTTATCTCATCTTCGTTTTAGGCGCAACGCTCTTGAACAGGGGAAGCGCTTGGAGCGGCAGCTTCAATTTACGGCCATTCAGCTCATATCGCAGCGCATGGAATAACTTCTCAATGACAGAGTGGAGAAATATTGTCCTCAACATCGTGTTGTTTGTCCCTCTGGGGTTTTTATTGCCGTTGTTGTCACAAAGATTCAAAACATTTTGGAAGACGGCGGTAGCGGGCTTTTGTGTAACCCTGATCATAGAATGCGTGCAAATGCCTGTCGGCAGAGGTATCTTCGAAATCGACGACATTATCGATAATACGGCGGGGGTTATAATAGGCTATGGAATTATCATGATTTTTTATACCGCTAAGAGCAATGTTAAGAATAAAGCGGGAAAGATATTGGGATACCTGTCTCCTTTAATATTGGCATCAGCGGTATTCATGACTATTTTCATAACATATGATAAACAAGAATTCGGCAATATGAGAGAAAACTATTCTTATAGAATTAACATGAGCAACGTAAATGTAATAACAAATAAGCAGATGAGCAAAAGCGAAGGTAAAGCGCTTGTCTTTTCGACGGATGTAGCGACACCAAACGAAACACTCGCATTTGCCAGGCAGTTCTTTGCCAACTTGGGAACCGATATTGATGAAAAGCGGAATAACGTCTATGAAAACACGATAGTATATTATGATATCGGCGGTAAATTTTCCCTCTGGGTAAATTTTAAGGGCCTAACATATAGGTTTACTAATTTTGAAGAAATACAAAGCAAGGTAGACGATTCGGCGGACGAGGAAACGATAAGGCTTGCGTTAAAAAAGTATGGCGTAATTGTTCCGGATAACGCCGGATTTACACCGGAAGGCAAAGGCCAATATACTTTTGATGTTCACGATGTACGAAAAAACAGCGGCATGATAGACGGGACATTAACGTGCAATTATAGCGCAAACGGTAATATGAAGGAAATAAGAAATAATATAGTCGATTATCGGCCGGTACGTCAGGCAAATATCATTTCAGAACAGGAAGCATATGATCGTATAAAGCAGGGAAAATTCAGCTCTTATGCAGATAAAATCAATGAGATAATTATAAACGATGTGACGCTTGGATACAGCCTGGATTCCAAGGGATTCTATCAACCCGTTTACGAATTCGATGCGCAAGTCGACGGAAATAAGGTCGTAATTGCCATACCGGCATTGGAGTGGCAGGGGTACTGTGTGAAAACTTCCAAAATCACTCGGTCAACAGCCAAAAGTGGTGGGCATGACTGAAATAATGGGGCAATCGTTAGGGGGCTTAATAGCACGCGATAGCGTGACTTTCATTAAGGGGGTCCAGATATGTTGGATTACAGAGAGATTTTACGACTCCGAAGTCTTGACTACAGTCAACGACAGATTGCAAGAACAGAAGTTGCGTCTCGTGATAAAATCAGCGAAGTATTCGCTGCGGCAGATCAATTGGGAATCAGTTGGCCAATAGATGACTTGGTTACAAACGAGGATCTTCGAAAGCTTATGTTTCCCGATCAGGGAATCCGAAACATTAAGATTTATGTTGAGCCGGACTATGCATACATCCACAGTGAGCTTGCAAAGCCCGGTGTGAGGATGTCGCTGCTATGGGAGGAATACTACCAGATGCCTAGTTTCCAGACAAACACCGTAATGGTTGATCCGTTGCTTGACTCCTAAGGAGTCCTATGACCTGCTGGAAATCATCGAGGCTAGGTGTAAGCATGGTTCAATGATTTTCTGTACACAGTACGAAACACAGAGCTGGTACCAGCGCATTAATCCTGATCCTGAGAATGACAGCCCCATCTCAGATGGCGATTATGGATCGAATTATTCACAATGCATACGAAGTAATGATCTCAGGCAAGATCTCTATGCGGCAACGCTATGAATTGGATGCTCCTGCGGATATGTAAGCCCTTATGGCTTATGTTCTACAGCCTGGCGAAAATAGTGGCCGACTGTTTCCGGCAGGCTGGCCTATTTTTACCGTGCAACTGGCCGATCTGCACCGGAATTTGCATTCATATAGCTTTTCAACAAGTGATGCGAATAGTTTATCTATTTCTTCTTGTTCTGACTTGAGCAATTTAATAAATCTGCTAAATGCTCCGCTTGTATGTACTAGATGCTTTCTCGGCATGTCATCGGTAAGACCGCATATTTCTCTGAGCTGCTTGTTCCTGCTTAGTTCTTTGCGGAATGATTCGGTGTCTTTGTATTGAAATACCTTCATAGCGATAATCAGGTTCCACATGACGCGAATAGGATAATCATTACGTCCGTTTTTTCGCCTATTTTCAAGTTTAATCATGAGTGCTTCATCGTCTAAGCCATTTAATACAAGTTCGAGCCTCTTTAAATCCCCTAATCATCAAATTGACTATATGATTCGAAATATAGTTGTGATATAATCTTAGCCATGATGAAAAGCTTGCAGGGGCAGGATGCTATGACTTCCTAGCCCAATATGAACTTCTTCATACTGCCCGATTTTTTATTCTAGATATTAGAAAGATATTATTATGAGACGTTTAAAAATGAAGTATTCTAAAATTATTGCTTGTAATTTATTATTCGTTGTATTTTCAGCCATATGTTTTTATAGAACATTGGAGATTGCAGACAGCATTTTTCAAAATACTAAGCAATTTGGATATGCTTATAACTGGCTCCTGCCACAGTTTTCTTTTATTCAAGGTCCCAATAATGTATTAAAACAATGCAGCTTTGTATTAATACTTTCGTCGATTACATATATTAACCCATCTAATTCGTATGTATTAAATGTAAAGGAAATTATAATTTTAAGTTTATCTTCTGCAATTATTGTACCACTTACCACTTTTGCATTATCAATAGCAAGATTTGGATTTAATTTTATCAATGCAAATTTTAATCTTGTGTTCCATTCATTTTTATCTATTTTAATGTTTTTCATTTTTAGTTTATTTTGGTGTATTTTAACTTTGGGAATTATGCAAAGTATAAATATTTTGACAAGAAAAAAAATATTCAGTTACATGGGAGCAGGATTATTATTGCTTTTTAAAGGGATAATTTTCTATTCAAGAACAGAAGTATTAGGCAAATTCGCATTTTTATCTCCGTATGTTTTAACAAAGGAAATTGTTATAAAACAATTTCCTTATTGGATAGAAAATAAATGGGTAATGAATTCTAACTTGGGATTCCCATATGCAAACACATCTCACTTCCACTATGAAGTGCAAATTTTCTAGGTTGCAGCGCTATTGATTTTTTATTTATTAATTACTAATTTAATTCCTATGTTGCATACAATTTCTATATTGCATACGAAAAATCAAAAATTAGCACAGGCGTACGGTTTTATCGGTATACCTGATGAAAATATTATATGTCATGCTGAAGAAAGAATTGGTAAGCCAATAATAATAAAAGAACACAAAAAATATATTACGCTTAAAATTGGGAAAGGATTTTGTAAGAAAAAGATATTCATAAAAAAGTAAAAAGTTGTTCCACCTTCACCACTGGTATAGCATAGAAAGCAAAAAAATAAGGCGATTCCCTTATGATTCATATGTTACATTAAGTCAGCAATCAAGCGCTTTAAACAACAGAATAATTTCTGATGTTTAAAAGCCGCCTGACGAGCGGCTTCCAGAATGGCTCAAAATAATTATCGCCCCCAAAGCATACTTAAAATGAGCTGTTTTAGGTTCATTTGATACAAAATTGTTAAATTTACGCCCCCATAAATATATGTAGCCAAAAAAATGGCGAAACCCGCACAAATATGCGATTTCGCCACTAAAAGACCTCCTAATATGATATAATATCATTATTGACAACTCCAATCCAACGGAACCACCCACGTTCCTTTTGCTTTCTATGGTAGGTGTATACCTTATCTCTTATAAATGCAAGCATTTCCATGAAAAATCCGCGATTCGTAATATGGCAAGTTTAGCACATGCAATGATATAAAGCCTACGCCCGCTCATGAAATATTGCTGGCATATTTACAATTCGTTTAGCTTGAGCAAGCTAGCGCCGGCAATTCGCGTCCATGCTCAGTGCCGACTGGTCGGGCGTCCATGCCCGACCTACGCTTGCTCTACGCTGCACTCATTGAGTACGCCTACGCAATATTTCAAGGCGTTCTCCGGCTTTATGTCGTTTGCATCGCTTTATGCCACCCGTTTCAGTTACATATTACGAATCGAAGATGGAAAATTTTACTTTTCGGCATCATTATGTGACCGTTCAGCTATCCGGGAGTTCGACAATTGCAAGAAAACGAGATTCTGGCATAAAATGCGCAACGCGGCGGGTATTTACAATTCCCTCTGGTCTATAACCCGTTTGGTTTTTTTCTCGCTGCGCGGCAGTTTACATAACTCGACGCACTCAACATCTATATGCACGCCTATAGAGGATTTGAATTCCTTTTGGATAGCTTTCTCTAAAGCTTCTTTATGCGTTATATCTTCTGCTTCTACCATCAATACCATATTATCCTTGCCTTCGTTGCGCGTCAATATTATCTGATACTCGCTGGATATGCCGGGTATTCGATGTAGCAGCTCTTCTATCTGACCGGGGTATATGTTCACGCCCTTTATTTTTATCATATCATCGCTGCGCCCTAATATACGGTCTATACGTGGGAATGGGCTGCCACATGGGCATGGCTCGGGAATCAGCCTGGTGAGGTCCCTCGTGCGGTACCGTATAAGCGGCGCGCCTTCTTTGGTAAGCGTCGTTATGACCAATTCGCCCAATTCTCCATCAGGTAGTCTTTCACCGGTTACAGGATCGATGATCTCGAACAAAAGATGATCAGCCCAATAATGTATGCCATCATGGTAATGGCAATCCAGCCCTATACCGGGGCCATAGATTTCGGTCAAGCCGTATATATCAAAGCTCTCTATGCCGAGTTTGCTTTCTATGATATGGCGCATTTTGTCGCTCCAGCGTTCGGAGCCTATGATACCTGTACGAAGGTGTATTTTATTCTTTAAACCCTGCCGCTCTACTTCTTCTGCCAGCAACAGCGCGTATGACGAGGTGCTGGTCAGCACTGTGGATTTCATGTCCACCATCATTTGCAATTGTTTATTTGTATTGCCCGGCCCCATCGGTATCGCCATTGCGCCTAAGCGTTCTGCACCGGCTTGAAAGCCTATGCCGGCTGTCCACAGGCCATAACCTGGCGTTATCTGAATGCGGTCCTTCGGTGTTACGCCAGCCATCATGTAGCATCTCATCATCATTTCAGCCCACGTATTCACATCGTTGCGCGTATAAGGCATTATAATAGGCTTGCCGGTAGTGCCAGAGGATGAATGTATTCTAACCACTTCTTCGTCAGGTACAGCTTGGATACCTAGCGGATAAGCATCCCTTAATTCATCCTTTGTGGTAAACGGAAGATAGGTCAGATCATCAAGCGTTTTAACCGCTTCAATATCTATTTTATTGTCACGAAATTTCTTTTTATAAAACGGACTGTTTTCATTGACCCTGTGCAAGAGAGCCTTTAGCTTTTCTAATTGTTCAGATTTAATGTCTTGACGTTCCTCGGTTAATTCTATGCTCATCTAAGCTCGTCTCCTCTCAACTAAATCTTGTTTTTCATATTATACAACATATTAATGCCAATTTCAAAGGATTTTTTGTTTGCTTCTAAATATTTTTTCGGCAATTCTTCTTCTAAAGCTTGCTGTAAAATGCTTATATTAAAAGGAAGCAAATCCGCAGCAGCGGCAACGCCCAACAGTACCACATTGGCAGATTTATGATTCCCGGCTTGTTTGGCCAGCTTTGTTGCATCGACTAGGATTGCATTTTTGCATGTATTATTTATAAATACCAATATTTCGCTCACGTCATATTGACTTAAGCCTATAGCTACTGATGCTGGTATAACAGGGGCAGTATTTACTACCATGTGTCCGCTTTGCTTTAGCATGGGCATGTTTCTGACTGCTTCAGATGGTTCCATTCCTATTATAAGGTCGGCACCGGCTTTCGGTATGAGAGGGCCGGATATTTCATTGCCTAGGCGTATGTGACTGACTACAGCACCTTCGCGTTGGGACATTCCTATGGTTTCGGCAGTGGTTACATGAAGGCCGGCTTTCATAGCAGCCAATCCTAACAGCCTTGATGCAAGTATCACACCTTGTCCGCCGACTCCCGCTATTAGTATATCGTATTGCATGTTAATCCTCTCCTCCCGGAACTATAGCACCTACCGGGCATATCTGCGCGCATAAACCGCAACCTGCGCATGTGGACTGAATTGCCGGCATATCATCAATGACAGACAATGCCGGGCATCCTAGTTGTTCTATGCAGTAGTTGCACAGCGTGCATATTTGCTCATCTATGTTATAGCGTTTATCGGTTTTTTCCAAATTTGTGCACGGACCCTTAAATATAAGCACTGATGGTCCACTGGCTTCCACAACCCGCTTTATAGCATCGGTACATGCTTTTAGGTTTTGTCCATCTATTTCTTCTACGGTTTTTACACCGCAGCTTCTGGCTATCTCAGCTATAGACACGGCAACGGTAGGTTTACCGGTAGCAGTTATCCCTATTCCTGGATGAGGCTGGTGGCCGGTCATAGCTGTTGTGCGGTTGTCCAATACCGCTATTATTATGTTTGCATTGTTATATACGGCATTTATTATAGCCGGTATGCCGGAATGAAAGAATGTGGAATCACCTATAAAAGCTATGTGCTTTACATTCGGCTGTGCATGCTGCAAACCGGCGGCTATGCTTATACCGGCGCCCATGCATAAGCATGTATCCACCATATCCAAAGGCTGTGCATTTCCAAGCGTATAGCAGCCTATATCGCCTGAAAATACGGCTGGTATGCCATTTAAAGCCCGCTTAAAGGCATAAAATACGGTGCGATGCATACAACCTGCGCATAGGGTAGGTTGTCTGTTTGGCAAAGGCGGAATGTTTTGCGCCTCCACAATAGGTGCTGGGGTTTTTACTCCTGATTCTGCACCTATATACTTTAAGCATTTTTGAAGGCCTTCTTTCACTATGTCAACGTTGTATTCCCCACATTTTGGGAACATGCCATCGATTTTGCCTAAAACCCTTGCTGGTAACTTAAAACGGCCCACAAGCTGAAGCATCTGCTCTTCCAAATATGAGTCCAATTCTTCCACAGCGATTATGTGGTCAAGACCTTTAGCAAATTCAAGCGCCTTTGCTTCGGGAAATGGATATGGGGTCCCAATTTCTAGCAACTTTACATTCAGGCCTAAGTGGGCCAATGCTTCTTGCACATATTTTCGGCTGACGCCTGAGGATATAATGCCTATTTTACCCCCGCCGCTTATGCGGTTAAATGGAGATGAAGAAAAAATGCCCGCCAATTCGTCTTGCAGGCTCTCCAGCCACGGATGCCTTTGTGCTGTCAGTTTTGGGAATATTGCCCATCGCGGATCTTTTGTAAAGCCCTCTATATCCCACGATACTTTGGAAATATCGCCTATGGTAACATCTGCGCAGCCATGTGATACGCGAGTGGTAGTGCGCATGATGACCGGCGTTTGAAGTTGATTGGAAAGATTAAAAGCCCATAATGTCATGTCATGCGCTTCCTGAGGAGTGGCGGGGTCTAACACCGGTATGTTGGCAAATCGGGCAAAAGAGCGCGTATCTTGCTCTGTCTGGGACGAATGGGGGCCCGGGTCATCTGCTACCATAATGACAAGAGCGCCTTTTACACCTATATATGATAGGCTCATAAGCGGATCGGAGGCCACATTTAATCCAACCTGTTTCATGGTTGTTATTGCTTTAGCACCCGCGTATGCAGCGCCTATAGCGGTTTCCAAAGCTACTTTTTCGTTAGTGGACCATTCGACGTATATATTGTATTTATCAGCATTTTGGGCTATAGTTTCTAACACCTCGGATGATGGCGTGCCAGGATAACCAGCAGCTATGTTTACACCAGCTTCCATAGCGGCCAAAGCTATAGCTTGATTGCCCATTAAAAATTGTGCTTTATTCAATATACTTTCTCCTCACAATTTAGCATATACAAAGCCCTGCAAAATTGCCTATAACAAGGGCTTCGCAGGGCTTGTGGCAGTTTTAAATTAACTTATAGCAGCGAGTACTTCGCGTTCGTCTACGGTGAGTATTTTGGTCATATCTAAAAGTAAGACCAGGCGGCCATTATTTTCTGCTGTACCTACGATATATTCTTTGCCTATGGCCACTACCTCCGGTATTGGACCTATATCTTTGTCTTCGATTCTAAGGACCTCGCGCACTTCATCTACTATAAATCCGATAGGCCTGCCTTCTACTTCAGCTATTATAAAGCGCGTGCTTTTGTTGTTCACATCATAGTTGCCAAGCTTAAACCGTTTCTTTAGATCTAATATCGGTATTATCTCGCCGCGCAGCTTTATTATGCCTTCTATGAATGACGGATTATTGGGAATACGCGTTATCTCCATAGGCTTTATTATCTCGCGTATGTGCATTATGTCGCCACCGTACCAATCATCTCCTAGTTTGAACACAACATATTGATACTCAGCCATATAGCGTCTCCTCTCTAAGATTGCGTTCTGCGCTGTTTGGCTTCCATCTTAAGATATTCACTTATGAATAAATCTATGTCGCCGTCCATAACAGCGTTTACATTACCTATTTCGGCATTAGTGCGGTGATCCTTTACCATAGTATAGGGCTGGAATATATACGAACGCACTTGACTGCCCCATTCTATACGCTTCAGTTCGCCTTTTATGCCATTTATCTTTTCCTGCTCCTCTTGCTCCTTTAGCTCAAGCAGTTTTGCCTTAAGCATTTTCATGGCGGTTTCCTTGTTGCTGTGCTGTGAGCGCTCATTTTGGCATTGTACTACTATGCCTGTTGGTATATGCGTTATGCGTATAGCTGATTCGGTTTTGTTTACATGCTGGCCGCCTGCGCCACTAGAGCGGTAGGTATCGATTTTTAAGTCGTCCGGGTTTATTTCAATGCCTTCATCATCATCTAATTCGGGCATAACATCTACCGAAGCAAAAGATGTATGCCTGCGCCCTGCTGCATCAAACGGGGATATGCGCACTAGGCGGTGTACGCCTTTTTCAGCTTTCAGATAACCATAAGCATTTTCTCCCTCGACCAGGAAAGTGACGCTTTTTATTCCAGCTTCTTCACCTTCCAATAAATCCAACACTTCTACCTTATAGCCTTTACCTTCAGCCCAGCGGGTATACATGCGATAGAGCATCTGCACCCAATCCTGCGCTTCTGTGCCGCCTGCGCCGGCATGCAGCGTCACTATTGCGTTATTGCGATCGTACGGACCGTTAAGCAGCGTTTCTATGCGAAGCCTTTCAACGTTTTTCTTTAGAGAAGCTAACTCGCTTGCAACTTCGCTTACAACTGAGGCATCGTCTTCTTCACGGCCGAGGTCAGCCAATGTCCGTACATCCTCCCATTGACGCTCTATAGCATTTATGGCATCCAATCTTTCTTTTAAGGCTTTTATGCGCTGATTGACCTTTTGTGAACGCTCCATGTCGTTCCAGAACGAAGGATCAGTCATCTGCGATTCTAATTCTTTTATCTCTTTTTCTATTTCTTCCGGGTCAAAGAGAAACCCTCACTTCGTCTATGATATCGCGCACTTCGTCTATTTGTGCACTATAGTCTTCTAATTCTACTATCATTTAATCATCTCCTTAATTTATGCTATTTTACCGCAACATTCTTTATATTTTTTACCGCTGCCGCATGGGCATGGGTCATTGCGGCCTATCTTTTTACCTGCCCTTTTTACGGTTTTAGGCTTGCTATCGTCATCGCCATGGCTTGCTGTCAGTGGTTTAGCGACCTGTTCTCTTTGCGGCGGGCGCTCTACTTTGACATGGTATAGAAGGCTCACGACATCTTCCTGTATGCTGTGAATCATCTGCTGGAACATATCATAGGCTTCTATCTTATATTCCACGAGCGGGTCGCGCTGCCCGTAAGCCCGTAAACCTATACCATCGCGCAGGCGGTCCATATCATCTAGGTGATCCATCCATTTTTGGTCAACTACTTTGAGCATTATGACGCGCTCAAGCTCGCGCATGGTCTCCTCGCCCATTTCCTGCTCGCGTTTATTGTAGAGGGCGTAGGCCATATCGGTCAAGCGTTCGGTGAACTCTTCACGCGTCAGGCTCTCTTTATCCTCATCGCTTATTGTCAAAGTACCGCTCGGTAAGAAGAGATGGCCTAAATGCTCGGACAGGCCTTCTATGTCCCATTCTTCAGCATGTGGGCTGTTGGACGTATAGAGCTTTACGGCTTCTTCTATAAGCGAGCGTATCATTTCAAATATGGATTCTTTCAGATTCTCGCCTTCTAGTACCTGACGGCGCTGTTTGTATATGACGTCGCGCTGCACGTTTAAGACGTTATCATATTCTAACAATTGTTTGCGTATATCGAAGTTCTTTCCTTCAACGCGCTTTTGCGCCGCTTCTATCTGCTTGGACAGCATGCTATTCTCTATCGGCGTATCATCATCCATGCCCAGAGCATCGACGAGATTCATTATGCGCTCTGAGCCGAACAGCCTCAGCAGGTCATCTTCTAGAGATAGATAGAAACGCGATGAGCCGGGGTCGCCTTGACGGCCTGAACGACCGCGCAACTGGTTATCTATGCGCCGGCTTTCATGGCGTTCAGTGCCTAATACATGCAGGCCGCCTTTTTCAGCCACGCCTTCGCCTAATACTATATCGGTGCCGCGGCCGGCCATATTAGTTGCTATGGTTACTGCCCCGGGCTGGCCGGCTTGTGCTATTATCTCGGCTTCTTTTTCATGGTATTTTGCATTTAATACCTGATGAGGTATGCCGCGCTGCTTTAGCATCTCGCTCAGCTTCTCGGATTTTTCTATTGATATAGTGCCTACGAGCACTGGCTGGCCTTTGGCATGGCGTTCGGCTATCTCATCTGCCACCGCTTTGAACTTGGCCTCTTCGGTGCGGTATATGACGTCAGGATGGTCCTTGCGTATCATGGGCATATTTGTTGGTATGACCACAACGTCTAAACCGTATATAGATTGAAATTCTTCTTCTTCGGTCTTTGCCGTACCTGTCATGCCTGACAGCTTTTTATACATTCTGAAGTAGTTCTGAAATGTTATAGTGGCCAGCGTCCGGTTTTCGCGCTGCACGCGCACGCCTTCTTTGGCCTCTATGGCTTGATGCAATCCGTCGCTGTAGCGACGGCCGAACATGAGCCTGCCAGTGAATTCATCGACTATGATGACCTCATTGTCTTTGACAACATAGTCGACATCGCGTTTCATAAGCACATGTGCTTTTATGGCTTGTATTATATGGTGTAGCAGCTCGCTGTTCTCAAGGTCGGTTATGTTTTCCACGTTAAAGAAGCGTTCGGCTTTATGCGCGCCTTCTTCAGTAAGCGATATGGTCTTATCCTTTTCATCAACTTCGTAATCGACGTCTTTGATTAGCCTTGCTGCGAACTTATCGGCCTTATAATACAGTTCAGTAGACTTCTCACCTGCACCTGATATTATAAGGGGGGTGCGGGCTTCATCTATCAATATACTGTCGACCTCATCGACTATGGCATAATTCAGGCCGCGCTGTACCATCTGTTCTTTGTAAATGACCATGTTGTCGCGCAAATAATCGAAACCGAATTCGTTGTTGGTGCCGTAGGTTATGTCAGCAGCATATGCCTCTTGTCTGGCTGCGCTGTCCATATCATGCTGTATAAGGCCCACCTTAAGGCCCAAAAATTCATATATTTTGCCCATCCATTCGCAGTCGCGGCGGGCCAGGTAATCATTTACCGTTACTATATGCACGCCTTCACCAGTCAAAGCGTTTAAATAAGCCGGCAGCGTTGCTACCAGCGTCTTGCCTTCACCTGTTTTCATCTCGGCTATGCGGCCTTGGTGCAACACTATGCCGCCTAAAAGCTGCACAGGGAAGTGGCGCATGCCCAGCGTCCGCACAGAGGCTTCGCGTACCACTGCAAATGCTTCAGGCAATATATCGTCTAAAGTTTCGCCATCTTGCAGGCGCTTTTTAAATTCGTCTGTTTTAGCTCTTAACTCGCTATCGTTTAAGGATTTAATTTGTGGTTCTAATGCTTCTATTGCGTCAACGGTTTTTTGCAACTTTTTTATTTCTTTTTCGTTTTGATCTCCGAATATTTTTGCCAATATATTTGGCATTTTGCATCACCCTCTTAAAATTAAAAGCGCACGCTCGTGCGCATAAATCTACCTATATAATTTTAGCACTACCTATCGCTTAACACAAGGGATTAAAAAAACGAAAATTCCTACTTTTACACTATCGCTTCGCGAAAATAAATATTCTTAAAAAATTTTTTTGCAAAAAGATATTGCTAAAACAATTAATATAGGCTATACTATGTATATACGTTTTAAGGAGATATTAATAATGATAACTGTAATTCAAAAATGGGGAAACAGCCATGGTATTCGAATCCCGAAATATATTTTGGATGCGATGAATTGGCAGGGAAACGAGCAAGTAGAAATCATAGCGGATGAAGAAAAAATTGTTATTAAAAAAGCTAATTTTAACCATAGAAAACGGAAGAACATTAACGAACTGTTTGACGGTTTCACCGGCACATATAAACCCATAGAAATCGAATGGGGAAAGCCGGCAGGTAAGGAGATATGGTAAAACAAGGTGACATTATAAAAGTAAACTTTACTCCGCAGGCTGGTCATGAACAAGCGGGCTACAGGCCCGCAGTAGTTATTAGCAATAATGTTTTTAATAGCAAAACCAACATGACGATTGTTTGTCCGATTACCAATACTGATAATCAGTTTCCTTTACATGTTCCACTGGATAGCCGCACGACAACAACTGGTGTTATTCTATGTGAACACATAAAGGCTATTGATATTTATTCCCGACAGTATAACGTTATAGAGAGCCTGCCTCCGGATTTATTGCAGACTGTTGTTGACATCGTTTCTTCTGAGATAGAGATTATAGAATAATGCATATTGATTATCCCCCTCGAAATGCAGTTAAAGTATCATCATGCATTTTCCCAATATTGTGAACTTGACGTACATTAACCTATTATGGTAATGCCGAAGAAGAAAGTCCCGCATCCGTACAAACAACAAACCTGGAAAGCTTAAAATCCGATAAGATTTGTTTCTCCAAAGGAATAAGGGTAAGATTAATATTGCCCTTATAAATACAAAAAGCTATTAGTACAATCATATTTAACTCATCATAAGTACCAAGTTTCTCAATGATATTCGATGAATGTACACCATTCTCGTAAGCTGATTTAATAACATAAAGGGGTATAGGATTTCCTTCATGAGCAACTGTCAAACTCTCGTAAATATAGAAAAATACTTATCCTTAAGATAGACATATGCTATAATATATTTTAAGGTGAAGGAATGTATCACAAGTACATTATGGAGGCGGATACGTTTATTCTATACAATCTCATATAGTATGGTGTGCCAAACATAGATACAAAGTATTAGGTGATAAAATAGAACTGTTAACTGGCTTGCCAGCTGGAAAAATTGACTCAAAAGGCAAATGTGCCGAGTGGACTGTGCATTATGCAGTTAAAGCTGCTCTGGACAGTTTTATGGAATCAATGAAGGAAAAAGGGAAGGAATAGAGCTGTATGTGGGTATTATATGCCTTTGGCTCAGCGTTTTTTGCTGGCATAACAGCCATACTCGCAAAATGCGGCATACAAAAGACGGATTCCACTGTGGTTACAGCAGTTAGGACCATAGTCGTGCTCATATTTGCATGGCTTATGGTGTTCATAGTGGGCTCAGAGAATGCCATAGCTTCTATAAGTGGCAGAACGCTATTGTTTTTGGTATTGTCCGGTTTGGCGACAGGCGCTTCATGGCTGTGTTATTTTAAGGCATTGCAGTTAGGCAATGTCAATAAGGTTGCGCCTATAGACAAGTTCAGCACAGTGTTGACGATACTGCTGGCACTGCTTATATTAAGGGAGCCGGTTACGCTGCTAAAGGCGTTTGGCATAGTGGCCATTACAATAGGAACATATTTGATGATTCAAAGATCAGGCTCTGCTTCATCAAACGTATCTGATAACGGCAATGGTTGGTTCTTATATGCTTTGCTATCAGCAGTGTTTGCCAGCCTGACATCAATATTGGGCAAAATTGGCATAAGCGGCGTCGAGTCTAATTTCGGCACCGCTATTCGGACTATAGTAGTGCTTATAATGGCATGGGCGATGGTCTTTATAACCAATAAGCAAAAAGAAATAAAAACCATTGCTAAAAGCGATTTGATTTTTATATGTCTTTCGGGCATAGCGACTGGTGCTTCGTGGCTATGCTACTATAGGGCATTGCAGACAGGTCCGGCCAGTGTTGTCGTGCCTATTGATAAGCTGAGCATAGTGGTGACGGTAGTATTTTCATATTTTGTGCTTAAGGAGTCGCTTACTAAAAAAGCTTTTATGGGCTTGGTATGCATCGTCGCTGGTACGCTGGTCATGTTAATATAAGGACGGCATTTCCCTCGTTAAAAGGCAGGGATCTCAAAAAAGAGAAAAAAGAGATCAAAAACGGATAATCGCCAAAACCTCACAGCAATGTAGGGCAGCATAATATACAAGACTGCAAAGTCGGTATATTACTGTAATGCAACATGTGGCCTGCTATGGTCTGAAGAGGCGAGACGTGGTATTCTAGTGCTGCTTGATAATATTATCATGCCGTTTATAATGAACTAACTCGTGCGAAAATGTGTGCTTCAATTCTTTTGAAGTGAAAAATCTATCCGAGAGCAAAATGGAATTTTTAATAATGCCATAAAGCATCGGCGTTTCAGAGCATAGTGACCTCCATTGTCAAAACAATGTTTCATTAAATTTATAATAAAAGTGAACCAAAAACAGGTCAAACGCTAACGAATTTTTGATCCACTAAAGACTAAAAATCATGTATTATAGACATGGGAAACTTATAATACAGGAGGAGAAGACATATTATGTACAGAAAAACACTTGCTCTAATTGCGATTTTCGCCCTTTTATTAACGTTGATGACAGGCATGGTTACTATACCTGCTTCTGCGGCAGGTACTTACCAACGGCTAGCTGGTGCCGACAGGTACGGAACATCAGCAGCTATAAGCCGGAAAGGCTGGGAAAGCGCCGATGCCGTGGTAATAGCCTGTGGTGAAGACTTCCCAGATGGGTTGGCAGGAGGCCCTCTGGCATATAAGCTAAACGCGCCGTTGCTGATTACAAAGAAGGACAGCCTACCGGCTGCCGCGGCAAAGGAAATAGACAGATTAAAGCCGCAAAAAGCATACATATTAGGCGGACCGGGTGTAGTGTCTGACAGCGTCAAGCAAATGCTGGAGGATAAAGGCATATCTGTTGAGCGCATATATGGAGTTGACAGAGCGGCCACCGCATCTGAAATAGCAAAGATTATAGGTGCTCCGGATGGCAAAGCGGTAATAGCGACCGGCCTTGACTTTCCTGATGCTCTCGCTGTGTCACCAGTAGCCGCAATAAACAACCAACCTATACTCTTTGTTTATCGCTCGGTAATACCGCCCGCCACACTTGAAACCCTAAATGATCTAAAAATAAAGCATGTTGATGTACTAGGCGGCCCGGCCGTTGTATCCGATAGTATTGTTAATAAACTTAAAGATATGGGTATAACCGTTAAACGCATATATGGCAGCAACAGAGAATTAACCGCCCTTGAGATAGCCAAAACCTATGGAGATGTTGCAAACGGTGTATTCCTTGCCACAGGCCGTAATTTTGTAGACGCATTATCCGCCACGCCTCTGGCGGCTAAAAATAGGCAGCCTCTGCTGCTATGCGGCAAAGACACAGTTGATAAAAATGTATCGGCGTACATAAAAAACTCAGCTCTTGTTATCGATAAAGTAACTGCCATAGGTGGAGAAGATGCTGTTTCAACAGTTGCTGTATCAAAACTGTTTAATAATGGAGTAATCCAGATATATCAAACAAAACCCGAAAAACAGATATTTGGCAATAAAACAGTAAACAATATATATTTTACCGTAGACAACATTCCTGGTGCAGTTGCTTATGAATTATATGTGCGTTATTCCCAGTATGATTTTTCATGGAGTTCATGGTATACTTCTTCGTTTTCGTTGGATACTAACGGGAAGGCATATTTTGATATCCCCTTTGACAAAAAAGGATCATTCTGGGCAGAAATTCACGCATTGGATGAGAAGGATAATGTTTTGGCCAGCTCAGAACCTTTTGCCCTTGAAGTAGATGCAAGAGATCCGAATGGCAGGCTTATAGTTTATACCGATGAGCAGCTTATATCCGCGGTTAGTCCTAAAGTTGATCCCTTGATCTCTGATAGTGTTCCACAGATAAAAGAATATTATTCCAAAGCCAAATCCATAATAAGTAAGATAATCAAGCCCGGTATGACAGATTTGCAGAAAGAAAAAGCCGTACATGATTATATAGTCAATAATACCCGTTATGATAAAATAAATTATAATAAAGGAACTGTTCCGGACAAATCATACAGTCCATATGGTGTTTTAATAAAAGGCACTGCTATTTGCGAAGGTTATGCGAAAGCCACTGCTCTACTGCTTAATATGGCTGGGATAGAGAGTATGGTAGTGTCAGGCGGTGGTCATGCCTGGAATATAGTTAAGATTGATGGTAAGTATTATCATTTGGATACTACTTGGGATGATCCCGTTTCTTCGAGTGGCGAAAATATTTTGAGATACGACTATTTTAATTTAAGTGATGAAGAAATAGGCAAAGACCATTTTTGGGATAAAGGAAACTGTCCGGCATGTCCCAAGCCCGGGCCCCGTCCATAATATTACCTAAGGTCCGACAGAACCCCCTTGTCTTTTTTTACCTTACATGATAAGAATGGCAATGCAATATAATAACACATGAAGCATGCTTATATTGCATTATTGCTTATAAATCCTGACTTTAGGAATAAAAAGATAAAATGGTGTTAAACCTCAAAAACAGGATTTTAGTACTATCTATCACTTAAAACAAGGGATTAAAAAACAGCGCAGCAAAAATGCTGCGCTGCAAGATGCTTTTCACTTAGGCTTTAGGCCTGCCGGCAAAACCGTAAACAAGATATGTTATGCCGCCTATAAGCAGGGCCAAACCTATTATGAGCGATAAGGGGAACCAGACTACCAGCGGGTTCAATATAAGCAGTACACCTATGACCAGAAGGAGGACGTCCAGTATTAAAGCAGCGGCATATAAATTGTAGCTTATAGATTTATATACCTTTGCCCATGCCAAACGCTGCACAGCATCTACTATAAACCATATTCCTATTATATAGATGAACACATTTATAGCAAACTCGGGATTAACCACTAGTATAATGCCAAATATTATAGCGAAAAGCGCTAAAATCAAATTGAGATTATTCATGCCGGTTCTTTCATGTCTGAGATTTCCGATTATTGATACGATACCGCTTATTATTATGCCGATGCCTACTATCAATGCTATGGCTTTGATAGTTGCATCGGGGGTTATAAAAGCGATAATTCCAGCCGCAATCATTATTATACCTGTTAATATAGCCCACCACTGCGTTTTTTCCATTATCAACCGCCTCCTTACAATATTTCTGATTCAATAGTATTACATTTTATCTTTTGTGTCAATGACTTAAATGGCAAATTTTATGAATTATCCGTTTTTCCATAAATTTCATAGGGTATTTCCAGCTTTTCATCAGGGGAAAAAGCTTTAATCCATTTTCGCTAAAAAGAAAGCTGGCGGTTAGAATGTAACCATCGCGCGATGATAAGGCCGGCCTGTTAAGCATTAACAGGGGGTAGCTATTGATGGATTATCAGTTAAAACCGCTGGTGCAAAGGGCAAAAGATGGGGATGAAAACGCCGCAGAGGAGATATTAGAAAGGTTGAAGCCGCTTATACTGGCATCTAGTGCTAAATGCTACAGAATGGATATGGATGCGAGTGATTTTTATCAAGAAGCTGCTATAGAGATTATAAGCGGTATACGCGATTTCGATGAAGAACGGGGAGTGCCATTTCTTGCGTATATAAAGAAACGGGTTTTTTACAGGTTAAAGAACCTCATGCGCAAAGGGGGTGCTAATATATTATCGCTAGACCAACCGATTGGAGGGGACGACGGTATGTTCACATTAGCCGATGTTATAGCTGATACTTGCCCTTCCCCAGAAGATATAGCCCAGGCTGAGGATCAAAGGCAGCGCCTGCGCATGGCAATGGCAGCGCTTACGCCGAAACAGCGCCGCGTATTGAACGAGCACTATATGAACGGCATATCTATGGCTGATATAGCAAAGAGCGATGGACTGCATTATCAAGCGGTGGTTAAGTTAAAAGACAGGGCTATAAAAAATATGAGAATTTTTATGCAGGATGAGGTATAACAATTAACCCTTTTTAGTTATCTATTATACGTAAGGAGGTGAACGCAACATGGCAGTAAACATGGAACCAACCGTAACCCGCTTGCGCATAAGCATGGATTATGGCACCGACGCCAACGGCAAAAGGCTTACCCGCACTAAGTCCTTTAACAACATAAAAGCCGATGCCGCCGATCAGGCAATATTCGATGTGGCCACAGCTTTAGCTGACCTTCAGCAACATCCGGTTATAGCCGTAACAAAAGTCAGCGAAGGCGAATTAGCCCAGGCTTGATGGCAAAAAAGCGAATTTGCACAATAGGAGGTGATAGTGCATGAGCGATGTTCTAGAGCTTATTTTTAAAAATGCAGCAGGCAAGGCGTTTCGCATAACGCTAAATGATCCTAAGCCAGACCTTACGCCGGCGCAAATACAAAACGCTATGAACCTTGTCGCGAACAGCGACGTATTTGATTTGCAGGCAGGACCTTATGCGGTCAGTGAAGCCAACATAATAACCACTGATACAACGCCTATAGAATTGGCTTAGCAAAAAGGCACCCTATTAGGGTGCCTTTTTTGAAAGGGGATGGATAAAAATGGAGCAATGGCTCAATTCTATTGCTAATCTCGGCTTTCCAATAGTGGTTTCCATATACCTTTTAGTGCGCATTGAGGCCAAATTGGAAAGCCTGACCAGCAGCATAAATGAATTGGCGAAGGCCCTTGTTCAATTCAAGCAATAATATTGCATTTTTATGCATAAAAATGTATAATTATAATATTCTATTTCGAGAGAGGATATTATAATGATAAGAGCTGGAGTGATAGGTGCGACCGGGTATGCGGGTGTAGAGCTTGTCAGGCTGTTGTGCATGCATCCGGAAGTTGAAATAACAGAAGTGGTTTCGCATAGCTTCGTTGGCAAGAGGATATCCGATATTTATCCGCATTTTAAGGGTATATTGGATATCGAGTGCAAAGAATTAAATGTGGAGGAGCTGGCCGAGCAATGCGATGTGGTTTTTGTTTCGCTGCCCAATGGGGCATCGGGGGAAGCGATACCGGCGTTATATAAGGCAGGCTGTTATATAATAGACTTAAGTGCAGACTTCAGATTCCGTAATCCGCTGGTGTACGAAGAATGGTATAAAATGCAGCACCCTGCGGTCAGGCTTTTATCTTATTCTGTGTACGGCTTGCCTGAGCTGCACCGCGATGAGATAGCAAAGGCGCGCTTGGTAGGCAACCCTGGCTGCTATCCTACGGCTACATTGCTCGGCCTTGCACCCGCTGCTAAAGCGGGCATAATAGAAAAAAACAGCATAATAGTCGATGCAAAATCAGGCGTAAGCGGCGCTGGGCGCGCATCATCGACAGAATACAGCTTTTGCGAGTGCGACGAGGATATAAAGGCTTATAAAGTGGCGCAGCACAGGCATACACCTGAAATAGAGCAGGAATTATCGCTTATATTCGATGAAGATGTCGTAATATCCTTCACGCCTCATCTTATACCTATGAAGCGCGGCATACTTTCCACTATATATGCTGAGCTTAAAGATGCTGTGTCGCAACAAGCGGTGGAGGACATATATAAAGAATTCTATCAAGGCGAACCTTTCATTCAATTATATGAAGGAGGGGCAGTGCCATCCACAAAAGCCGTTGCCGGTTCTAATCACTGCCATATAGGCATTACGGTGGATGAGCGCACACAGCGCCTTGTGATAACATCGGTTATAGATAATCTTGTGAAAGGAGCTGCGGGTCAGGCTGTGCAGAATATGAACATAATGTTCGGCATAAATGAAACGGCAGGCTTGACGTTTGCAGGGTATTATTTATGATGGGGGACACAATGGAAGAGCTTATAAAAAAGGCCGGGATATTAATAGAAGCGCTGCCTTACATACAGCGCTTGTATGGCAAAACGGTTGTTATAAAATACGGCGGGGCAGCTATGACCGACCAGGCTCTGAAAGCTTCAGTCATGGAGGACATAACGCTTTTAAAATATATAGGCGTAAACCCTGTAGTCGTTCATGGCGGCGGGCCGGATATAAACAAAACGATGGAGCAGCTTAACATAACGCCGCAGTTTCACGAAGGGCTAAGAGTGACCGATGCGCAGACCATGGAAGTGGCGCAGATGGTGCTCATAGGTAAAACCAATAAAGAAATAGTAGCGCTCATAAATCAGGCAGGCGGAAAGGCCATTGGCGTGTCAGGTATAGATGGCAAGCTCATAGAAGCCGAGCAGTATAAAACCGAGATAAACGGTGTGCAATCGGACATAGGGTATGTTGGCAATATAAAGCGCATAAACTCAAAGGTGCTTGAGATAATAGCGCGCGATGAATATATACCGGTGGTTGCGCCTATAGGCATAGGCGATGACGGGCACAGCTATAACATAAACGCCGATACGGTGGCTGGTGAGATAGCATCCGCTCTAAAGGCCGAAAAGCTCATGCTGTTAACCGATGTCGAAGGCATAAGACCGTCAAAAACGGCTGAAACGATAGCACCAGTGCTTACGGTATCTGCAGTATATGACCTTATAGAGAATGGCATAATAGAGGGCGGCATGATACCTAAGGTGCTAGGGTGCGTTAAAGCCTTAGAAAGCGGCGTGTCCCGCACGCATATACTAGATGGGCGCATACCTCACTGTATATTGCTTGAAATATTCACTGACCGCGGCATAGGCACTATGATAACCAAAGATTAGGGCGTGACCTTTTGCTCGCTCTCTAACAGCGAATGCAGATACTCTCTGAAATCGTCGGCTATATCCTCGCGCTTTAGAGCAAATTCAATTGTGGCCTGCAAAAAGCCGAGCTTATCGCCGACATCATAGCGCTTGCCTTCAAATTCGTAAGCGTATATAGCCTCACATCTGAGCAGCTCCTGCAGGGCGTCAGTGAGCTGTATCTCGCCTCCAGTGCCCGGCTGCGTGTGCTCTAATATATCGAATATCTCGGGCGTTATTATATAACGTCCTAATATAGCCACGTTAGATGGCGCCTGATCGCGCGACGGCTTTTCTACGAGCTGTTTTACTTTATATACTTTCGGCTCAATCTGTATATATTTGACTATGCCGTATTTATCGACATCCTCCCACAACACTTGCTGTACGCCTAGCACAGTAGTCTTATACTCATCATATACATCCATGAGCTGCTTCAAACACGGCACTTCTGAATCTATAACATCGTCGCCTAGCAGTACTGCAAAAGGCTCGTTGCCTATGAACGAACGCGCGCAATATATGGCATGGCCTAGTCCTCTGGGCTCCTTCTGCCGTATATAGTGTATATCAACCATGTTGGATATGTCCTCTATGAGGTGTAAAAGCTCTTCTTTACCTTGGCGTTTCAATTCCATTTCTAATTCTATTGATTTGTCGAAATGGTCCTCGATGGCTCTCTTGCCACGTCCGGTTACTATCAATATGTCCTCGATTCCTGATGCGATGGCTTCTTCAACGATATATTGTATAGTGGGCTTATCGACTATTGGCAGCATCTCTTTGGGCTGGGCCTTGGTGGCTGGCAAAAAGCGCGTTCCCAATCCTGCTGCAGGTATTATGGCCTTTCTAACGTGCATAGATTACATCTCCTCCAAAATCGCCTACATATCTAATTTCACTTATTATAGCATAAACAGCTAAGCATTTAAACTTTAATCCTGCAATATAGTTAATGCGCTCTCGATTAAGTTACTTATTCACTCAGCAGGAGTTTTTTTTAACCATGGCGGTGCTTGCAGTATGGAAAAATTATGTTATGATAGATTAACAGATAAGTAGAGATGAAAATAACATGCAGAAAGGTAAGAAGGAAAATGGCTGAAGAAAGGCAAAAACCGGATGCTATGGGATTTACCCCGGTTCAGAACAGCTTCATAGATGATTATATGAAAGATGTTGACGGCGATTACGTTAAAGTGTACCTCTGCATGTTGAGGCAATATCTGATAAGCGGAAGCATGCCAGAGGCCGGCTATATAGCCGGCCTTTTGGGTCTAAACAGGGAAAAAGTACGGCAAGCCCAACGGTATTGGTGCCAAGCAGGCTTTTTCGCACCGCCGGCTAAAGCGGCAGTGCTTCAAGGAGACTTATCGCTCAATGACAGGCCTACATATAGCCCGTCGGAAATAAACGCGGCTATGCAAAACAGCGAGGAGTTGGTGCTTCTGTTTAAAATAGCTGAGGAAAAGCTTGGACGCCTGCTCAGTACAGCTGATATGCAGGTGATATACAGCCTGTATGATTGGCTGGGTTTGCCTGTGGAAGTTATAATAATGCTCTTGGAGCACTGCCGCTGCCTAGGCAAGCGCAGCATAAGGTATATAGAGCGGGTGGGTGTCGAATGGGCGCAAAACGGCATAGACAGCATAGAAAAAGCTGAACAGCATCTGCAGAAATTTGAGAAACGCAATATAGAACACAAAAAGGTATGCGAGCAGTTGGGGATGTTCGGCAATCCTACCAAACGCCAGGCCGAATACATAGACAAGTGGCTTTATGAATGGAATATGCCGCTCGATGTGGTACTGTTAGCTTGTGATCAGACGGTTAACAGCCGTGAGCCTAGCTTCGCTTATATAGACGCTGTGTTAGAGCGCTGGCATAATGAAGGCGTAACAAATCTGGAACAGGCTAAGGCTGCTATACAGCGTTTTATAGAGGGAAAAAAGAACAAGACTCCTGCAGCGAAAAAGCCTGCAGCCCAAACAAAAAATAATTTCCATAACTTTCCTGAACGCAGTTATGACTTTCAACAGCTAGAGCAGCAAATACAGCAGAACAACCTAAAACGGTTTAAGAGTTAGAAGGTGAATGCCGTTGGCCACAGCTAAGGACTATTATAAAATACTGCAACAATATCAGCAGCGGCGGGATCGCGCTGAGCGCCAGGCTTTAGAGCGCAAGCGCGAGATATACGCTCGCTTGCCGGAAATAGCTCAAATAGATGATGAGATACAAAACCTTGGCATGAGCATATCCAAAGCCATGCTAAACCGCAAGGTGGATGCCCGCCAAGCTATAAGCGATCTCCAACATAGGCTGGACGAGCTGTGCCGCAAGAAGCAGAGCATTTTGCTCGGTGCGGGTTATAGCGAGGATTACTTGCTGCCGCAATATAAATGCAGGGATTGCCAGGATACAGGCTATATCGGCACAGAAAGATGCCACTGCCTGAAACAGGCGCTGATAGACATGGCGTATGCGCAGTCGAATTTGGGCTATATGCTAAAATCGCAGACCTTTGATACATTTGACATAACGCGATATTCAGATAAACCTATAGAAGGCGAGGCTATGACGCCGCGGGAAAATATGGAGATGGTATATGCCGCTTGTTTGGCTTTTGTCGAAAACTTTGACCATTCGCAGGAGAACCTTTTATTTTATGGCCCTACGGGTCTAGGCAAAACATTTTTGTCAAGCTGCATAGCCCGTGAGCTGCTAGACCGCGGCAAGACAGTGTTGTATCAGACTGCTTTTAGCATATTCGAGATATTGCGGGAATATAAGTTCAGCCTTAATAAATCGGAGTATGCACCGCAGCAGTTTGATATGCTGCTAGATGTCGATTTGCTTATAATAGATGACTTAGGAACTGAACTGAATAACAGCTTTATCAGCTCCGAATTGTTCAATGTGCTCAATTCACGATTGCTAGCGGGCAAAAAGACCATCATATCGACTAACCTGACGCTGGCGCAGCTACACGAGGCCTATTCTGAGCGCATAGTGTCGCGCATAATAGGCCATTATACGATATTGAAATTTTTTGGCGATGATATAAGGAAGCAACTAGCTTAAAACAAGAAAGGCAGGTACATAATATGGCTATAGAGTGGAACGATTCTTTATCGGTAGGCATAGAAGAAATAGATAATCAGCATAAAGAGCTCTTCCGGAGGATAAATAATTTGCTCGATGCTTGTAACGAGGGCAAGGGCAAGCAAGCAGTAGGCGATATTATAAATTTTCTCGGAGAATATGTGGTAACCCATTTTGCTGCTGAAGAGGCCTACATGCGCAAATACGCTTATCCTGAATACGAGGCGCATAAAGCTATGCATCAAGGGTTTATACAGAGTTTCGGCCAACTGAAGAGCAAGTTTGACTCTGAAGGACCGGGTATACAGCTTGTATTGCAAACCAACAGGGTTGTCGTCGACTGGTTGATTAACCATATAAGCAAGGTAGATAAGAAGTTAGGCGAATTTCTAAGTAACAAAATTTAAAGCTTTCAGGGGTGAGCATGAGCGGGCCTATGTGTTTGTTTATTGCCATACTGCATCTGTATGCCTATCTCATGCTGACATTATTGCAAAATAATTTTGCTACGACATAGCACAGAATAATAACATCGTGGGAATACGACTTTGACAAAATGCGGGATTAGTGTTAAAATGATATCAGAGTAAAAAGGTCGGTTTTAATCCGGTCTTCTGTAAAACGCAGAAATTGATAACAATACAACAAATATTATTTCGTAATTTATATTTATAGTACGTTTGCAAATTGCGGATTAATGATGTAGAAATGCATAAATAGATTTAATGGTTTTTAAAACTTCACGATAAAAAGATAGAGCTGCTGAAAGGCTGAAGAAAGAGCGAAAGTTTATAAATGTACGCATAGGTGCCTATAATAGGCACTATCTTTGTTTATGGAGGTAAGCGCACATGCTGCCTAGAGAAAGAACTGAGCTATTAGAAAGGGAAATCCTCTCGCCGCATGCGGCTCTTAGTTGCAGGAGCAAGGGCAGATGCTTTCCTGAGGAGCAATGCGATATAAGGACTGACTTTCAAAGGGATAGGGATAGAATAATACATTCCAAAGCATTTCGCCGGCTCAAGCATAAAACCCAGGTTTTCTTGTCGCCGGAGGGCGATCATTACCGTACCCGCCTTACGCATACGCTTGAAGTATCGCAGATAGCCCGCACAATAGCGCGGGCGTTAAAGCTTAACGAGGATTTAACTGAGGCCATAGCGCTTGGCCATGATCTTGGGCATACGCCGTTCGGCCATTCGGGAGAAACGGTTTTAGCGCGAATATGCCCGCATGGTTTTAAACACAATGTGCAGAGCTTACGCGTCGTTGAGGTCTTAGAGAAAGACGGCAATGGTCTTAACCTGACTTGGGAGGTGCGCGATGGCATACTTAATCACACCAGCCGCGATATTGCAGCTACATGTGAGGGCACTTTGGTCAGCTTTGCCGACAGAATAGCGTATATAAATCACGATATAGATGATGCTATGAGAGCGGGCATAATAGCCCAAAGCGATTTGCCTGCGAACTGCCTTGAGGTATTAGGGCAGAGCCACAGCCGGCGTATAGACAGCATGATAAGCGATATTGTTTATAATAGCGATGGCGAGTGTATAAGAATGAGCGATGATATAGGAAATGCCATGAAGGAATTGCGCGAATTTATGTTTGAGAGGGTTTATTTAAATCCTATTGCCAAAAAAGAGGAAAAAAAAGCTCAGCACGTCGTGGAAGAACTCTATTTCTATTTTCTCGATCATACAGAAGAGCTGCCGGATGATATGCAGCGACTTCTTGAAAGCTATGAATTATCAGAAGTAGTGTGCGATTATGTAGCAGGCATGACCGATACTTATGCGATGCGAAAATATAAGGACCTGTTCTTGCCAGAGGGATGGAATTAAGAAAGTTGATCGCTTTGCAGGAAATTTGCAAATGATGTTGAATATAAGATGTAGGGAAGCTATATAGCGGTGATATGGGATGAGCAATTTTTTTGATAAAACGTGGATAGATGAAGTGAGAAGCCGTAATGACATAGTCGAAGTTATAGGCGAATATTTGAGGCTTAAGCCAAGCGGGAGGAATTTTGTGGCTCTTTGCCCGTTTCATAGCGAGAAGACGCCTTCGTTTTCCGTGTCGCCGGATAAACAGATTTATCATTGTTTTGGATGTGGGGAGGGCGGCAATGTCATAAGCTTCATTATGGCTATGGAGAAGCTGGATTTTGTCGAGGCAGTTAAGCTGCTTGCTAGGCGGGCCGGGATGCCTATACCTGAAAGCGATGGATATGTAAACCCAAAAGATATCATATACAGAATAAATACCGATGCTGCGCGTTACTTCCACAATTGTTTAAAATCGCAAGAAGGCAAACCCGCGCGCGAATATCTGGCGCGCAGAGGCATTGCGACCGGCACGATTACGAAGTTCGGCCTCGGATTTGCTCCGAATAAGTGGGACGGTTTAAAGCAGCATTTGCTAACTCTAGGATATAAGCCCAAAGAACTATTGGATAGCGGCTTGATAATAAGTTCAAAAAACGGTGAAAATATTTACGACAGATTCCGCGGGCGGCTGATGTTTCCGATATTCGACATAAAAAAGCATGTAATAGGTTTTGGCGGCCGTGTTTTAGACGGTTCCTTGCCAAAGTACCTTAATAGCCCGGAAACGCTGGTTTTTCATAAAGGGAGCGGTCTCTATGCTTTAAACTTCGCTGCTAAAGCCAAGGATATTGAAGCTATCATAGTGGTGGAAGGATACATGGATGCTATTATGCTCCATCAGCATGGGCTGGATAATGTTGTAGCCTCACTTGGGACATCGCTTACGGGTGAGCAGGCTAAACTCATTCGCAGATACACGCCTAGAGCGGTCATATGCTATGATGGCGATGCCGCGGGCAAAAGAGCAGCTGGCCGAGGGCTTGATATACTGCTCAATGAAGGGTTAGATGTTTACGTATTGGCTCTGCCGGATGGATTAGATCCAGATGAATTCATAAGAAAAAATGGACGCGATGCATTTATTGAGATGGTGCGCTCGGCCAAACCGTGGTTAGAATATAGCATGGATGTTTTGGCATCCAGGCTGGATATGACGGCTACTAACGGAAAAACTGCATTTGCTAGAGAAGCCGTTAAACTTTTGAAGGGAATAGAAGACCCAATGCAAAAGGATTTATACCTAAAGGATATCGCGCGTTATTCGGGCATATCGCTAGATGTGCTTTATAGATACGCGAACAGGACTAAGCAGCCGCCTGATAGGCCGGTACAACAGCCCGCTTTTGAGAAAATACCAGCGGTACGCAAGGCAGAACACGAAATCTTAAATGTAATGCTGAATCAGCCTGAAGTTGCGGATTTTATAATGAAGCATTTGGATGTTTCAGACTTTGAATACGATATAGATAAAGAGCTCTTTGAAATAATAAGTAAATGCTATAAAAGTGGAGATAAATTGGAGTTAGCAGATATTATTAGCAATTACTTGGGTAAGAATAACGAAAAAGAGGTTTTAGCGATATTTACAAATGACATTAAATATGATAACATATATAAATTTGTGAGGCAATGCATAAGTGTCATAAAAATAAACAAAATTGAAACCAAAAGGCGAATTTTATGCAAAAAAGCCGAGGAGCTGGCCTCTTCGGATAATAAGGAGCATTTGAATATATTGCTTCGGCAGATAGGTCAATTAGACAAAGAGCTGCTTGAACTTAAAGAAAAATAAGGAAGGGGAATGCGTATGAAAAACACTGAGTTTAAGATAGGACCCATAAAACAGCTTATAGAGACGGGTAAAAGGAAGGGTTCGCTGACTTACAAAGAGATAATGGATATGCTAGAGGACGTGGATATAGACCCCGACCAGATAGATAAAATATATGATACGTTGGAAAACCTAGGAATAGAGGTTGTGGAAGAGCCTGTGGCGGAAGAAGAAGCCGCAGTACCGGAAGAGGATATTGAAGAAGGATTGCCGGAAGGTGTAAGCATAGATGACCCTGTGAGGATGTATTTAAAAGAAATAGGCAAAATACCGCTATTGACTTCGGAAGAGGAGATAGAGCTGGCTAAGCGCATAGAACAAGGCGACGAAGAGGCTAAAAAGCGCTTGGCGGAAGCCAATTTGCGTCTTGTGGTTAGCATAGCCAAGCGCTATGTTGGACGCGGCATGATGTTTTTAGACTTAATACAAGAGGGTAATCTAGGCCTTTTGAAGGCTGTTGAAAAGTTCGATTACAGGAAGGGTTATAAGTTCAGCACTTACGCTACATGGTGGATAAGGCAAGCCATCACCAGGGCTATAGCTGATCAGGCCCGTACAATCAGGATACCTGTGCATATGGTAGAAACCATAAATAAGCTGGTAAGAGTATCCAGGCAGCTTATGCAGGAACTGGGCAGAGAGCCTACACCTGAAGAAATAGCTCAAGAAATGGGCATATCAGAGGATAAGGTTAGAGATATAATGAAAATAGCTCAGGAGCCCGTATCGTTAGAGACACCTATAGGAGAAGAAGAAGATAGCCATTTAGGAGACTTTATACCGGACGAGGATGCTCCTGCTCCAGCCGAAGCCGCTGCTTTTACGCTTTTAAAAGAGCAGCTTATGGATGTCTTGGACACCCTTACGCCTAGAGAAGAAAAGGTACTGCGATTGCGCTTTGGCTTAGACGATGGGCGCGCGCGCACCTTGGAAGAAGTAGGTAAAGAATTTGACGTTACGCGCGAGAGGATAAGGCAAATTGAGGCTAAAGCGTTGCGCAAGCTGCGTCATCCTAGCCGTAGTAAGAAATTAAAAGACTTCTTAGAATAGCAAGCTTAAGCAAGCTAGACTGAGCTTGAGTGAGCAATTCAGTGGTGATGGCTTATTTTGCCCGAAAATGACCACATCATTGAATTGCTTAAAAAGCTCACTATGCGTATAATATTATATGTTGATTGACTTTCCCCGATAGCTCAGCGGTGGAGCATCCGGCTGTTAACCGGAGGGCCGTAGGTTCGAATCCTACTCGGGGAGCCAAGGGCCTTTAGCTCAGTTGGTAGAGCGGTCGGCTCATAACCGATTGGTCCGGGGTTCGAGTCCCTGAAGGCCCACCATATTTTCTTAGCTAAAAGCCAGAAACATCTGTTTCTGGCTTTTTTCAATAATGGAGGTAATATCTTTGAGCTGCAAATGTTCCGATGTAATAAAAGTGATGAACGGTATGTTTCCGGAGCAATATGCTTTGGAATGGGACAACGTAGGTTTGCTAGTCGGCGACCCTGACCGCGAAGTTGAGAAAATCATAACCGCATTAGATGCTACCAAATGTGTGGTAGAAGAAGCTGTAGAAAATAGAGCGGAAATGATAATAACGCACCATCCGCTGATCTTTCACCCCATAAAAAAGTTGAATACTTCAGATGGCATCGGTGGAATAATTGCCATGCTTAACAAACATGGCATAGCTCTTTACGCAGCCCATACCAATATGGATATAAGCGGTGGCGGGGTGAATGACGCATTAGCTCGTGCTTTGCAGCTACAGGAAACGCGCATATTGGATAAAACTGCTTTTGAGCAATGCGTAAAGCTCGTTGTTTTTGTGCCGAAAGGATATGAAGGCAGCGTTATGGAGGCCATTGGCGAGGCAGGAGCGGGATGGATAGGCAATTATAGCCACTGTACGTTTCGCGTTGACGGCATTGGGACATTTAAGCCCTTAGATGGCGCTAATCCTTTCATAGGCCAGGTAGGCCGTGTAGAAGAAGTTAATGAAACGCGGCTGGAGACCATAGTTAAAAAGAAAGACCTGGGCAGCGTCATAGATGCGATGCTATCGTCGCATCCTTATGAAGAGGTGGCTTATGACATATATCCATTGGACAATGAAGTTGCCCCTGTAGGCTTGGGAAGAATAGGTAAAATCCATCAGCCTATGAGATTAGGGGACTATGCACTCTATGTTAAGGCTTGTTTAAAAGCAAGCGGGGTAAAAGTCATAGGTAATATGGACAGGCATATAGAAGCTGTGGCTGTATGCAGCGGAAGCGGTGGCGATTTTATAGATAAAGCTTTTCAGGCCGGAGCAGATGTTTTAATAACGGGCGACGTCAGCTATCACGATGCTCTCAGGGCTGAAGAACTCGGCATAGGTATCATAGACGCTGGGCATTATCCTACGGAAAATTGCGTCATATCAGAAATGGGGGCTCGTTTACAAAAAGCTTTAGATGCATTACAATATAACGTGAATGTTATAGTTTCGGCAAGAAGTAGCGATCCATTTAAATTCGCATAATTATCAAGGGGGTTTGTATTATTGGAGCAATTGGATTATCTATGGCGTTATCAAGAAATAGAGGACATGTTAGATCAGTACAATAAGGAACGGAAGAAGATGCCGCTTGTAGAACAGCTTAATAAATTAAAAGGCGACATATTAGAAAAACAAGAATTAGCATTGCAATTTGGCCAAAAAGTAAAAGAAAAAGACGAAGCGTATAAAGAGATACGAGGCCGGTATGAATCGCTGTCTAGAGAATTTTATGCTGGCAAACAAAAGCTAGAAACTGAAAAAGCACAAGATGTGAGTGAGCTAAGCGAACTGCGCGATAAAGCGAGCGCGCTTAAAGATAACCTGGCGGCCGTAAAAGCCGATTTGCAAAAATTAAAGCCGGATATAGACGAATTAGATGCGGAGCTTACCAAGGTGCGTGAAGAGCTAATGGCAATGACGCAGAAATACAGAGAATTAAAGGAACAATACGATCAGCAGATAAAAGAAATGGGAATATCGGTTGATGAACTGCGCCAGGAACGCCAAGAGCTCAAGGCTCTTATTGACAAGGATCTGATGGAGAAATATCAAAAGCTGAGAAAACATAAGCACATGGCCGTGGCGTTGGTTAGCGACGGCAAATGCAGCGGCTGCAATATGTCATTGCCATCCGCTATACTCACCGCGGTAAAAGAAGGCAAACAAATAATAGAATGCGAAAATTGCGGCAGGATACTTTACTATAAAAGCGAACTTGATTCGTGATTTATAAAGTTTTTTCTGCACTGCTTACGGTACATGCCCCTATATAAATTCAAATTATAGCGGGGGTATTGCAATTATACAAAATATGTGATAGAATACATGTTGCCAAGCAAGCTGGGTGATCGCGTGCGCATATTATGCGCACGAGGAAAGTCCGAGCTCCATAGGGCAGGATGCCGGGTAATACCCGGTGGAGGTGACTCCAAGGACAGTGCAACAGAAATAGACTGCCGAAGGCCCTTAAAGGGCCAGGCGATGGTGGAAAGGTGAGGTAAGAGCTCACCAGCAATCAGGTGACTGGTTGGCTATGTAAACCCCATCCGGAGCAAGACAAAATAGGAGGGACCAAAATAGTGGCCCGCTATTCCCTCGGGTATAGTCGCTAAAGGCATTAGGCAACTGATGCCGTAGATAGATGATCATCCTCGACAGAACTCGGCTTACAGGCTTGCTTGAAAAAATTCTAGCAAAAGGTATTGACAAAAGCGGAAGGCTTTGCTAGAATATAAAAGTCGCTCACGGGGGGCGGCATGGACATTGAAAACTGAACAGAATGAGAACACACGAAACGCTTTGCGGGAGAGTCAAGGATAAAAAGGTGTACTCTACCAAATAACAAGAGAGTTTGATCCTGGCTCAGGACG